>Ga0256845_1003718_pt1 | contig 10174 bp, 6 predicted proteins | sample RiftiametaG_FD_189101 | JGI IMG/M metagenome (GOLD analysis project Ga0256845, IMG submission 189101) | Tube worm associated microbial communities from hydrothermal vent at the East Pacific Rise, Pacific Ocean - Riftia | ecosystem: Host-associated > Annelida > Integument > Unclassified ... | reverse complement strand
GCCCTTGGCCACTGCGTGTTTCAGATTCAATTATAATTAGAAAATCCGCTCCCTCAGCCTTATCAACAAATTTATAATCAAGCTCAATTAGTGCATTTTTTAACGATGGCGCCAAAACTGAAATGCCTAGAGGCTTACCTAGAGAGTATTCTTTTGAACTCACGTAAATAGTTGGTGCTAGCACATTCAGTTTAATGAGCCGCTCTTGCAAAGGGTACTCGGTTAATATTTTTTTAATAAACTCGCTGTCTTCACCGGCACCTAGTAAAGCAGCAACATCTACATCTGCATGCAATATTAGTTCTCCGCTTTTTTTAATTTGTTCGGTATTAATAACCAATTCAGCTACTCCCATTTTATTGGATGTAATTACTGTTTGGTATTCAACTTCATCCTTTCTAATAATTTTAAAATGAATTGGAATATCTTTCATTGAATTCCCATTTAACTGCACTGATAATTGGATGGGATTTTTAAATAGATTTACTTTTTTAATGGTATATGAATTCTCGGTTGATATTAGCTTTATTAGTGATAACTTGTTGATGTAGTCATAATTTTCGGGCATAAATGTTAGTTCTCCAAAATTTATCGACTCATAAGGAAATTTATTATTCACTGTTGCTCTTACTTTTCCTGTAGCATCCACCAAATTAGTAACTAGCACTACGGTATTGTTCGTATTATTAAAGTTACCCGACAACGTAAAGTCACAACCAGATTCTCCCATTTTAACTAATTCTAAATCGCTTAACTTATTAAGCACACGATTGTTGAATTCGGCAGAAAACTTACTTTCCACGCCTGATGTTTCATAGCCAACATTTCCTTTACATACTGAAATGCCAGCATCACCTAATTGCAATTGCAAACCATACGCATAAAACGAAGCTAGTTCTTGCACATTTAGTGTTCCCTTATTAAAAAAATCATTAGTACCTTGTGCTATATCTAATTTCATCTGGCCAATCTTATTAAAATCAAGTTGGTCGTCTTGATCCAAGGCCATTAGCATTACCGCAGCCTGGTTTATTTCTTTCAGCTTTACTTGGCTTTCAAACAATAAATCAATGGCTTTTTCTTTATTGCCATTCGCAATACTGGTGTTGGCTATAGCAACGTTTTTATCAATAGCTGCTGTATTTACTTTTATTATATCAAGGTTAAATTCAATAATGTCTTGAATTTTAACGTAGGAAAATGAGAAGGCTGTTTTCTTCTTTTTAGTATAGTAGTTTTCAAATTTGAGGCCCACCAACTCTGCTTTAGAAATAGAAACAGAGTTTTGGTCTAATAACTGCGTAGATTCCGTATTAACAATGGAAATATTCATTACCGTTTCTGACTTCACATTTACGTGAATAGACTCAATAATTTGGTTGCGAGAGGCTTGATTTAGGTTTTTGTAAATGGCAGACAAACTCTGTTTCTTACCCACCAATTCTGAATTTAAACCAACAATATATTGATCGGCTGGATATTTCGATTCTCGCTGATACGGATCTAACCAAAAAGGAGCATCTTTTTGAGCATATACTCCAACGTTAAAGCAAACAAATGCAATTAGTAATAGTTGTTTTCTCATAACATAAATACAAAGAAAGGTTGGTTCGCAATTAAACCAACCTTTCACAGTTAAAAATCTAAAATGGCCAATACGGCTAATGTGTCTAGATATGTCAAACTAAATTCGACATAAAACATATCTTTCCAGGTATATTTTAGTTATCCCATTTCATAAGTTTTTCCAACTTATCATGTGCTATATCCGTTTCTTCTTCTAATTTCTTTGTAATAGCTCTTTTTGCAACTTCATTTGCTTTCTGAGAATTATAAGCCATTCTTACAAACACTTCTACATTTTTATTATCAAGCGTTCTATAAATTTCAAATAATGGGATAGTTCTACCTAGCTCTTGTGCAATAATGTTTTTAGCTGCAGCTACAGTTTTTGTAACAGAAGCGGCTTCTTCAGCATTAAATTGCTGATTGGCAATACTACTTTCTATTAATGCCGCTACTTGGGTAGATATAGATCCTGCTAATTCTAATTTAGCCAGTTCTGTTGCTTGCAATTTGGCCGCTGATTGCGTGTTGGCTACTGAGTTACCAGAGGCAACAATATAAAGTGGGTACCCATCATCATCTATTTCATATTGACGAATCCAAGCAGTTTCAATTTGCTTGCCCATTGGCAAGGCGCCTGGAGAAACATGATACCCTTGTTTTTTAAATGACTTTGCTTCTTTTTTTGCTTCTTTAACTGGCTTCTTCTTAATTTCTTTTTTTCCAGCTTTCTTAGCATCTTTTGTCTGGGCAATAGTTAATGTGCTAAAAGCAAAAACAATTGCGAATGCGAGTGTTAACGATTTTATTAGTTTCATAATTTATTTGGTTTACGTTTAAAAGTACATTATTTATTTAAATTTATTATTGACATCCTACTTATTGTGCTAGGCTTTTGAGTTGTTGGGTGCTGTACATTATTGGTTAACTCTATGGTTCTTTCAGAAACGTAGAAATCTAATTCTCGTAAAAAAATAGTGCCATCTGGTTTAATATCAGCTTTGCCTTCTTTTATACCCTCTAAGATAGCCAACGTAAAAGCACCATGCCCCCACTCAGGAGTTTCTAAAGCCGATTCGCTACCGGTAGAAGCCGCCATGAGCACAAGTCCATTTTCATCATTTGATGCGTGCCTTAACGCTTCGGTATTATTAGCTTGAGCTAAATTAACTCCAAGTTGCCCACTACGGCAAGCATCTATCATTATGAGTACATTAGATGGAAGGCCTCCCAATGTTTGAGTAAGATCCTGCCAACTTACTACATTTTCAGGTTTCTCAATTAGATCAGCATCATACGGTATTATATAAAATTTTCCTGCTTTATTTATCCCATGCGAAGCGATAAAGATGACTACCATATCCTTTGCCTGTACCTTATTAGTAAGATTATCCAATGCGTTAAGAATAGACTGCTTATCAGCTTTGCTATTTAGTAATTTAACCGAGTTAATATCTTTATATACGTTGGTTCCAAGTTGCTCAAACACTTCAGAAATAGATTCCGCATCATTATCGGCATAATTTAAATTATACGCTGTATTCTGATACTCAGAAACTCCAATTGTTAAGAGGTATAAGTCTGGCCTGTCAGAATAGTTAATAACATCCAACGAGCGCCCTTGCCCTCTAGATTCAACACCTTCTAACGTAATTACTCGTTTCTCAGATACCATTTTCGCTTCTTGATTTGCTACAAAAATTCGTATCTCATTAATATCATTCGCTAATACAATTTCTTGGTCAATTAACATATCAAACTCACCCACAGATTCAGGAATTACAATACCCCTACTATTAGAAGATGGTCGCCCATTAACTAATATTTTTACCATCTTAATTTTTGAACTCGATTTAATAATAGCTTTTATTGTAATCTTAGCTTCATGTTGTGTTGTTGCTATAACTTCGGGGAGTATCCATTTTATATTTGGAGCTGAGATAATTACCTTTTCTTTAGAAACAACAAAAGTTGTAACAATTTCATTTTCTTGCGTAGCTTTAGCAGGTTCCATCACTATTAATTTTTCTTCTGCCATAGAAAATGCACCAAGGGCTAAGGTTTCTTTAACTAATGCTGAATTATGAAATTTTGCCGAAAATACACTGCTCTTATAAAATTTAGATAGAGATGTTGCTGATTCATCCACTTGCCAGCCCATAAATTTTTCACCTCCACTTGAGGCTTCATAAAAGCCTTGTGGAGTCCAGCAAATCCAATCATTTTTAGGCGCGATATAGATAGAGGCTAATAGCTCTAATGAAGATTGATTCCATACCCGAATTGTTTGATCTTGACATAGCGCTACAATTCTATTATTGGCACCCGAAATAGATGCAATAGCACCATTAAACCCTTCTAATGCGCCTTTAAAAACACCCTCTCTAGTATATAGCTTTAACGAATAATCTCCCCCTACTGCAATTGTGTTTTCATCAATAATTGAGAAAGGTCGAACTCGACCATCAACTTTTTTGCTCATTTTTACTGTACCACTAAACCCAGTACTAAGAGTATAATCATCAAAACGAGTTAATTTATAAGCACCCTCTTGATGAATATCGCCTATAAACTTCTTGGTCTCTTTTATCTCCCAAATAAGAGCTATCGAATTAAGGTCAAACCCTTTATTAAAACCCTCAGTTTTTGTTCTAAACTCAATTTGTCCATTGGAAGAAATGGCAACAGTTTTAATATTTGGAGTTTTATTTCTAAATACTTGCACTGTATCCCCTGTTGATAAATTATAAACAATAATACCTCCCTGTGCTCCGCCTGCGAACGCAGCCAAATTAGAATTAGAAATTGCTGAGGCTGAAATTACAGAAAATGGCATAGACAATTGGCCGTTTAAAGCAGTAGTCTTAAGAGAATATAAGTATGCATTTGATCCAGAAACAAGTACATTATCTCCAATTATTTTAATATCTCTCACCGATTCTTCTAAATCATCCAAGTACTTACTAAAAGCACCTCTATTATCCCAAACAATAAGCTTTCCTTTATTGCCACCAGAAATAATCCATTTACCATCTGCAGAAAAAGCGCAAGACTTTACCTTATCAATATGCATGCGCATATCAATAGGTTGTTTATTCCCAGTTAAATCCCATAATTTAAGTGAGCCATCATTTGAAGCCGACACCAATTGTTTACCATTAGGCGAAAAAGCAATGTCGTACACAGGTTCTTTATGGTCTGCTAAATCAACTTTGGGAGTGCCAACAATTTTACCACCCGAGAAACCGATGTTCCATATTTTTACTAAACCTGTTGCATCTGCACTGGCTAGTTGTAAGCCATCCGAGGAAAAATCAAGGCGTGTGATAACATTTTTGTGCCCTTTTAACAGAACAACTTCAGTATTGCGCTCAAGATCAATTAATTTAATTTCATTTTCATCTGAGTATCCTCCAATGGCCAAAAAACGATCATCTGGTGATAGTGCCATTGCATAAATAGCACCGTTAGGGCCTGTGCCTGAAAAAGCCCTAATGGTTTTATCCAATACTCCACTCTCAACATTCCAAACTCGTACTGTCTTATCATCAGAGGCAGAAATCAATAATTTACCATTGGCAGTAAAGGCCAAGTCATTTACAATTCCATTATGCGCTTGAGGATCAATTACTAATCTGGTTTGAGCTATTGAACTAGCTCCAATGTTAGCAAGTAAAAAAATCAGAAGAAGTTTTAGTAATTTCATTTGGATGCAGATTATACAAGTACCTTGCCATAAAACTACAATTGCATATTAGAATTCTAAAACAAATTGATAAATAGAAACAAAAAAAGCCATTCAATGAATGGCTTTTTTTGTTTCAGAAGGCAAATTATCTGCTATTTTTTATCTTTTCTACCTTTTTTCTCTTCTTCTTTTACCGAATCTCCATCCTTAAGTCGTTTAGATACCGCAATAAATGGGCCTATTATTACTTTAACAGAATCATCTAGCTCCGTAATTATTTCTATATTTTCATAATCACTAATACCCGTTTCTACTCTAATTACTTTAGCAACCCCATTATCGTTTATAAAAATAATTTCTATTTTTTCCTCGTCTTCGTTTCGTTGCTTGTCTTTCTTGTTTTTAGATTTTGAATCGGAGTCTTCATCTTCATCAGAATTAGCCTCTTCTAACTGGCTTTCGGTACGAACAGTAACGGCTGCTAAAGGCACGGTTCTAATATTTGCCTTGGTTTTGGTAATAATATCTACACTGGCGGTCATCCCCGGTTTAAATGGGTGCATATTCCCATCAGCTTTTAAATCAGCATACGAAGATGGAAGCACTTTTATTTTAACCTCAAATTCTGTTACCGCATCTGCAGACATTTTATCTTTTGCTGTGTTTGCAATTTGCGTTACAACACCTTTAAACTTTTTGCCAAAATGTGTATAAGCATCCACATCAATAATAGAGGTGTCCCCAATGCTAATTCTGATAATATCATTTTCGTTAACATCTACCCGAACTTCCATATTATTTAAATCTGCAATACGAAGCATTTCTGTTCCTGCAAATTGAGAAGTTCCTACTACTCGCTCTCCTTTTTTAACATCAAGCTTGGAAACTGTACCACTAATTGGTGATAGAACAGACGTTTTACGTAAATTTTCTTGGGCATCTTCTAATGCTGCTCTGCTACTTTTAACAACATATTTAGAAGCCTCTACAGATGCTTTTGCTGATGCCAAATCATTTTCAGCAATTATAAAATTTTGCTTCGAAAGCTCCCAATCAGAGGTGGAAATCACATTTTGATCGTACAATTTTTTGTTTCTGTCAAAATCAAGCCTAGCTCGTTCAAAGGTAGCTTCTGTTCGTGCCAAGCTAGCTCTAGTTGAAAGCAAATTAGCTTTTTGTTGATTTAAGCTAGCTTCAAATCGTTGAACTGCAGATATGTAATTATCGGGTCTAATCTTAACAATTAATTGCCCTATAGTTACAGAGTCGCTCTCTTGAACATATAGCTCAATAATTTCGCCCGCAACATCAGGGCTAAGTTTTACTTCATTTACAGGTTGCATCATTCCTGAAGCACTTATTTTTTCAACAATAGTAAGAGTTTGAGGTGCACTTATAATTACCTCAATTTCTTTTTTGCTCGAGCCTTTGAGCACCATAACGAGTACAACTAATAGCACTAATACACCTAGTAGTATATAAATTATTTTATTAGATCGTTTTTTTTTCTTGGCCATAATATAAGGTTGTAAGTTTTTTTTGGTTAAAGTTCAATAGGTTTTCCTTGGTAAAAATCAAGGATTTTTAATCTAAATATAAAGCTATACTTTGCTCTAAGTAGATCTGATTTAGACTGAAAAAGGTTGTTTTCAGCTATTTGGTATTCGGTGTAGTTAGCAGCTCCATTTTGAAACCGCTGCTCTGTAGCTCTAAAAGATTCTTCTTGTGCTTCTACTCTTTTAAAAGAGCTTACATAAGATTTAGCCGCACTTAACGCATCGTTACTTGCAGTTTCTATCGTTTGCCTAAGTACTTGCCTTGCTTGCTGAGCTTGAACTATAGCTCGTTCTCTCGTGATTTTTGCACGCTGCACTCCTGCATTTGCTTGGTAATTATTAAATATCGGAATACTTAAATTCAAACTTACAAACTGTCCAAAGTTATCATTTAGTTGCTGACCCGTAGGATAGTCTAATGAACTTCTGTTTTCAACAGGTGTTACCACAACTGGCCCACCAGAAGCACCAACAAACCCAATGGGCACATCGGTAAAAGTTCCGGTGCCTTCAAAACGACCACGATCGGCAATAATAGAAGAGTAATTGGTATTCACCCCTGCATTTAATCTTAGGCTTGGCAAATAATTTCCTTTTGCTAAATCTACTCCAAGTTCAGCCGAAGCAATTTGGCCATCTGCACTTTTTATTTCTGGCATTGTTTGCTCTGCCTGTTTAAATATTTGGTGCGCATTTATATCAGCAAGCATGCTGCTATCTAATTCTATTTCCGGAATAATTACTCCAAGCTCATACCCTCCATCTAAAAGCATAGATTGCTTTAATTGCAATAAGGAGATTTGAAGGTTATTATCCGCATTTATCACATTAAGTTCGTTACTAGCCAATTGAGCTACTAAATCTAATTCTGCAGAACGGGGTAAAGACCCTGCTGCCACTTGTTTATGAGTTCGTTCTAATTGAGAATTAGTTGAACTATACTGCGTTTGAGCATTATTCAACAACTCTTTATTAAAAATTACATTGGTATAAAAAGTAATGAGCGAAAGAATTACATCATTCTTAATTTTTTCAAGATCATTTTCACCATTTACTAAGAGTGATTTATTCTGGCGGATGGTTTTTAGCGTTCGTCCACCACTAAAGATCAACCAACTTGCACTTAAGCCAGCATTGCCATTTGATTGCTGTTTTTGCTGCGCAATATTGGTAACTGGGTTAATAGAAAGTCCCCAATTTAGACCATAGCCAGCGTTAGCATTAAACGATGGGGCTAAATTAAACTTTGATTGCTGTAAGTTAATTTCATTTAAACTAACATTAAGCTGCTGATTTTGTACAGATAGATTATGCTCTAAGGCATAATTTATACATCGTTGGAGTGTCCAAAGTGAGTCGGTTTGGGCACTAGCGGTAAAGTTTCCAACCCATAAAAGAGTAAGAAAGGCGAGTGTTGTTTTGAGTTTTGACATAGTTTTTATTTATTCTATTACTGGTAAGTAAACGGTTTCAATAACCCAATCGAGGCTATTGATGTAATCTATTGTTGTTGATTTTAATGCTGAATCTATTTCAAATACTTGGCAAGCCAAATCGTGTTTACCCTTGCGCGAAACCGACATGGTAGCAATGTTGCAGCCATCTTGCGATATAACATTAGAGATAAACGAAATGCTACCTTTAATATCGTGTGCTTTTATAAGTAGAGTAACTAAAGAAGTAGAAAACCCAGCCTTAAACTCATCTACTTCTGCAATATTTATTACGCCTCCACCCTTGCTTTCTCCAATGATCTTGCAATCTCTATCCTTACCAAACACTTTAATACTTACCGTATTGGGATGAAAGGTACTTGCATTGCCCACTGAACGAAACGTATAAACTAGCCCATTTGTTTTGGCAACATCAAAAGATGTTTTAATTCGCTCATCATCCGTATTAAAATTAAGTAAGCCTGCAATAATTGCACGATCACTGCCATGCCCCTCGTAGGTTCTTGCAAAAGAGTTATAAAAGGTAATTTCGGCCTTTTCAGGAATACAGCCTAATAAACCAACGGCTGCTCGGCCAATTTTTACAACTCCTGCAGTATGCGAACTACTTGGCCCAATCATAATTGGCCCGATCATATCAAACACACTACTTTTATCCCCCATAAGTTGGTATAATTATTAAAGCTCAATATTAAGCTAAACGCACATTATCTATGAAAAGATTTATATAAAAGGGAAATAGCTTACACCGCCACTTTTCCTTTGATGTGAGGATCTGGGTCGTACCCAACTAATTCGAAATCTTCGTAGGTGAAATCAAAGAGGTTTTTTACCTCCGGATTAATTTTCATAACTGGCAACTTTTTAGGGCTACGAGTAATCTGTAACTCAGTCTGTTCTAGATGATTGCTATACAAGTGTGCATCACCTAATGTGTGAACAAAATCGCCAGGTTGTAAGCCACAAACTTGGGCCATCATCATGGTAAGCAATGCATAAGAGGCTATATTAAATGGCACTCCTAAAAATACATCTGCCGAGCGTTGGTATAACTGGCACGACAGTTTGCCATCCGCCACATAAAATTGAAAAAAAGCATGGCAAGGAGGTAAAGCCATATTCTCAATTTCTCCTACATTCCAAGCACTTACAATAATTCGTCTCGAATTAGGGTTATTTTTAAGCTGATCTATTACTTGGCTAATTTGATCGATATGTTTACCATTAGGTGCAGGCCAACTACGCCATTGATAGCCATAAATTGGCCCGAGATTTCCTTTGTCATCGGCCCACTCATCCCAAATTTTTACACCATTTTCTTTGAGGTAGTTAATATTTGTATCTCCTTTTAAAAACCATAATAATTCATAAATGATAGATCTTAAATGAAGCTTTTTAGTAGTTATTACAGGAAACCCTTCTTGCAGATTATACCTACTCTGATGCCCAAATACACTTATTGTTCCGGTGCCAGTTCTATCTCCTTTTTGCACTCCTTCGTGGAGTATGCGCTTCATTAGATCGTGGTATTGTTTCATGTTCAATGGGTTTTTACAAATTTAAGAACACCCGGCTAATTAAAATAGATTTGATTAAATAAAAAAAGCCCCACTCTCTGGGGCTCTTTACTCAACAACCTGACGGCACGTTTGCCAATCAAGAAACTCTTAACCTCTATCGGATAAATCAACCTCTTTAGTTTCATCTCCCACAGTAATTATTACAATGCTATCGCACTCACCATCACCAAAATCTATGGTAGTTATTATGTCTCCAACAACCACCTCTTTAATTCCTTCAACAGGAACACGAGCTTTATTAGATGCTCTGCAAGTTCTTTTAAAGATTAAGTCGACCAATACTGTAGTGGTATATCGTACTCCTTCTTTATTTAATCCAAAGGCAATGCT
>Ga0256845_1003717_pt1 | contig 10183 bp, 13 predicted proteins | sample RiftiametaG_FD_189101 | JGI IMG/M metagenome (GOLD analysis project Ga0256845, IMG submission 189101) | Tube worm associated microbial communities from hydrothermal vent at the East Pacific Rise, Pacific Ocean - Riftia | ecosystem: Host-associated > Annelida > Integument > Unclassified ... | reverse complement strand
CAAAGGGGTTTATGGAGCTTTTAAACTTTGGCATAAAGATGTTTATTTTTATATGTGTATGGAAGATGAAAGTCTTTGGAAAAAAGTTTTTGGATATGAATATGCTCACAATGACGAGATGGAGAATAGGATGATAGCCTCATATAAGAAAAAGATACAAAGGTTAAAAAGTGAAATATAGGCTTGACATAAAATAATTTTATTAATTAAAAAAAATATTTTAGAAAATCTTAAGGCTTATGAAGTTACACTTGTTCTTTAGGAATTTTAAATTCTATGGAATAAATCTTCTTTATGATTTAATATATCAAAATGTATAAGATTGCAAATGAACCTTATAAAGTCATAGTTTAATTATACAAAATAAATACTAGTCAAAATACAAACGTAAGTATTTAGGCTATAAGGAGACATAAAAATGAAAGTAGCTTTAGTTACTGGGTCGAGCAGTGGTATTGGAAAAGAAATTTGTAGCGCTCTTAAGGAAAATGGTTATGAGGTCTATGGTGTTAGTAGAAATGAAGGTGAGATAATTTGTGATTTAAAAGACACAAAATCTTTGCAAACAAAAATAAAAGAATTTTTAAAAACTACAGATATTGATTTACTTGTAAATTGTGCTGGTGTTGGTGTTTTTGCTCCACATGAAGAGCTAAAACTAGAACAGATTGAAACATTAATCGACGTAAACTTAAAAGCTCCCATAATTTTAACAAACTTATGTCTAAGAAGTCTTAAAAAAACACAAGGTCATATTATAAATGTAGCTTCAATAGAGGCAACTCGTCATTCAAAATTTTCTGCTTTATATACAGCAACAAAAAGTGGTTTGAGAGATTTTTCATTAGCATTATTTGAAGAATTAAGACAAGCAGATGTCAGAATTACCAACATAAGCCCAGATATCACCAAGAGTAACTTTTTTGACAAACTTCAATTTGAACCAGCATATACAAAAAAAGATACTTATTTACTACCTGAGAACATTGCAAAAACAGTCATACATGTAGTGCAATCTGAGTTTGTCGTAACCGACATAACAGTTCGTGCCCAAAAATTTGAAATTGTCAAAAAATGGTGGTAAAACCATAGTACAATTAATATAACATAGTTAGAATTTAAATTCTAGCTATGTTAATCTTTTAATTTAAACAACTAACTAGTATAATACTGCATGAATAAATTAAGCCTATATTTTTTATATTTTTTTACAATCCTAGTTATTGCTTTTGTAGTTGAGCTTACATATTTAAATATAGTATCTAATCACCATGAAGCAAAAAAATCTAAATTTATCTCTTTAGTAGGACTTCCTGATCTTAGTATTTCAAATGGAGCTAATTTCATACGTCATAGAAGCTATAGTGATACGTTTTCAATTTTTAGTAATGGGCCTGAACTTTTAGAATACTTTCCATCTACTTTTACCTATAGCTATTCAAGCAATCAAAAAAATAATCCATCAAGGATAGAACTTGACCAGTAAAATCAATCATTTTTTAATAGGCTTTGCAATAAGCTCTCTGATAAGACGTGGATCAAAAAGTTTTTTTACTATTTTTGTATTTACAGCTCTTATATTTTTATTGAGTTCCATCCTTTTTATATCAAATTCTATAAAATATGAACTATTTTTGACACTAGATTCACTTCCACAAATTACAGTGCAGAAGCTACAAGCTGGACGGCAAACAAATATGGAAATTTCAAGAACAGATAAACTTCTAAAAATAAATGGCGTGCAAAGTGCAATTCCTAGAATATGGGGGTACTATTATTTTGAAAAAGCTGGAGTTAATTTTTCTATCGTCGGTATAGATGCTTTTGATAAACAGTATAAAAAAAGTTTTGATTCAATAGTACAAAATATAGATTTTGATGAACTTAAAAAAAACAACTCTATGATAGTAGGAGAAGGAGTAAAGAGAGTTTTAAATCAAAACTACTATAAGAAGTTTTTTAACTTTATAAAACCCAATGGTGACCTCAAAAAAGTAAATATAGCTTCTACCTTTAAAAGTGAAACTTCTTTAGAATCAAATGACATTATACTTATGCCAAAAGACTTAGTTATGGAGATTTTTGGCATGAGCCAAAATAGTGTTACAGATATAATACTTGAAGTTCCAAATCCAGAAGAAATACCAACAATTTCTAAAAAAATTAAAAACCTTTTTCCAGATTCAAGAGTCATAACAAATAGTGATTTAAGAGTAAGTTATCAAAATATATTTGATTACAAAAGTGGTATGTTTTTAGCTCTTTTTATTGTAAGTGCTTTTACTTTTTTTATGATAATTTACGATAAAGCTAGCGGAGTAAGTAGCGAAGAAAAGAGAGAAATTGGTATTTTAAAAGCTTTAGGTTGGAAAATAGACGATGTGTTAAAAGCGAAATTTTATGAAGCCTTCATAGTCTCTTTTATCTCTTTTTTAGTAGGTATTATACTCGCTATGTTTTTTGTATATATACTTCAAGCCCCTCTTTTAAGAGATATTTTCATAGGTTATTCTAGGTTAAAACCAGCATTTGAACTGCCTTTTGTATTAGATTTTCAAACTCTATTTTTACTGTTTTTTCTCACAGTCCCTATGTACATAGCCGCCATTATCATTCCTTCTTGGAAGATAGCCGTTACAAATGCAGATGAGGTAATGAGATGATAGAGTGTAAAAATCTTAGAAAAACCTACAAAGATATGATTGCATTAAAAAGCGTAGATATAACATTTAACAAAGGTGAAGTTGTCGTTTTAAAGGGGGCAAGCGGAAGTGGTAAAAGTACCCTACTCTCTCTCATGGCAGGTCTAAATAAACCAACAACTGGAGAAGTAATCGCTCATGGCAAACAGATCTCTAAAATGCCAGACAGTTTTGTGTCCATGTTTAGAAGAGAGAACATTGGCTTTATGTTCCAAAAATACAACTTGATGCCGACACTTAGTGTTTATAACAATATCATCATGCCACTAATCCCTTCCAATCCAAAGGAAGATGAGCTAAATGAAAAAGTCGATAAGCTACTAAACATGTTTTCAATCTATAGTAAAAAGACCTCCCTTGTTAAAAATTTATCAGGTGGAGAGCAACAACGTGTGGCTATTTCACGCGCCCTAATAAATAACCCATCTATAATCATAGCAGATGAGCCAACAGCAAATCTTGACTCTAAACTCTCATTGGAGTTTATTGAGATTATGAGAGGACTTAAAAGTGAAGAGAGGACTATCATCATAGCTACTCATGATCCTCTTTTCTTTGAGTTAGATTTCGTAAATAAAATTATAGAAATGAAAGATGGACAAATACTGTGTTCTTAACTCCTGAAATAATTGCTATCTATATACTTGATGTTATCTTTTTAGTGTTTTCATTTTTTGCTTTTGTTATTAGTATAAAGATAGTAATACACTGGGATATAAACTCAACTACAGCACTCCAATACAGTCTTGAAAAAAAGTCCATCTTAGCTGCTACTATCATAAAATATATTTTTGTGTTGAAACTTCCACTTTTCATCTTTTTTGTTTTTACTAGCGATAAGATTTCTGGTGTCATAACTGGTGCTATGTGCGCTGCTGGTGTTGTAAACTCTATCAGTTTTGGTTTGGAATTGTTTGTATTTAAAATTGTCAATATTTTCATATTTGGATTTTGGATTGCTCTACATGTAAAAGATATGCAAGACGAAAATCTACGCTTTACCAAACTAAAATTCTCTATTTTCATAGTGGCCTTTTTCCTTTTAGTGGCAGAGATTTTTTATGAAATATCATTTTTTAGCTCTTTAGATATTGACAGGATAGTAAGTTGTTGTGGCACTCTTTTTAGTGTTGCTTCATCATCATCTTTTTCACTTATATTTAGTATACCAAATACCATCATAGTTACTGTTTTTTATATAACTTTTTTTGTTTTAGTAGTACTGAGTTTTCTAAAAAGAGAGACTCCTTTTTTAATCATAAATATAATTTTTTTCACTGTTTCTTTACTCTCTTTAATACTATTTTTTGGAACTTACATCTACGAGCTACCAACTCACCACTGCCCATTTTGTTTTTTACAACGTGAGTACAACTATGTGGGATATCTTCTTTATATAGCACTCTTTATAGGTACATTTAGTGGTATGAGTGGGGCAATTTTAACAATGCTAAAGTCAAATTATGAAATGAGATTTTACAGAACATCATTAATTTTTAATACTATATATGTCATCATAGTTACAGCATATCCTATAGTATTTTATATCAAAAATGGAGTTTGGTTATGAAAAATAGAAAGTTTTTTAAATTACTTTTTTTAGAAATTGTCGCTGTTGTTGGTGTAGGAACTTACTTTTTTGTAGATAGTGCTGACATATACAAACTCTTTATGGGTGAAACAGATTTCTATCAACAATCACCAACATGTGATTTACACCTTAGTTCTTGTAAAGCAGACATACCAACTTTTGGTACTTTAGAGTTTGAGATAGAACCAAAAAATATACCTCTTATGGAAAAACTAACCTTCACAGTAAAAAGTACAAAAGATATAGATGAACTTGACTTGCATATATATGCAACTAATATGAATATGGGTTATCACACATTTACGTTAAAAAAAGTAGCTCCAAAAACTTACAAAGCTGAGGGTATTTTACCTACTTGTACCGTTGGTGGCATGATTTGGAATGCTGAAGTTGTAAGTGAAAATAAAGGTGGGCTTTTTACATTCCAAACAGAGTAAGCGTTGGATTTATCTTTTCAAACTTCAAAATCTTTTTGCCTTTATGGTCACGCTTAAAGTTTTTTGCATCATCTAATTCGAAAAACGGTATCAACTCATGTCCCATAGGTCCATAAGTGTCACTTCCTATTACAAAATATGCTTTTCTTGCATCTATCGCATGCTGTGAGTAATAGTCACTTACTTTTATCTCTTTTATACCATCTTTATGTTCAAAATACCACTTCATCATATCTTTAACACCATCAAATGAGTAGTGATTATTTTCATAAAAAATTTGTGCTGCCCATTTTGGATACTTATAGACATACATTCCACAAACTGGACATTTTTCATCTTTAGTTACATGGATTTTTTTCTCATTAAAAACTATACCGCCTACTCTTTTTACATCCCAAAGGTATACTGCTGTTGCTTGTAGATATAACTCTGAATCAAGGTTACAAATCTTTTTTAGCTCTTCCTTTAAATCACTTATCTCAAAAAAACCATCTAAATCTATATCTTGTGGGCATCTTTTTTTATATAGCTTTTTACCCATTGGATAGTATCTTTTTTTATAGACTTCATTCATGGGATTTTTATCTACATGTAGAGTATTTGGTATCTTTACATGTAAGTAAGTTTTTGTTTTTAAATCATACTTTTTAAAATCATAAAGTCCATAATTTTTTCTATCTTGTAAAAGTGCAAACAAAGAAGCATATACTCTTACATTGTTATTTGATTTAAGTTTTGCTTGGTAAGAGGTGTTGAGATATTCTGAGATTTTAAGACCTGTAACAGGACACCACTCAGAAGCATTTAAAAAAAGCGTTAAAAGCGTAATTAAAAATAGTTTTTTCATGGCAATATACTAACATGACTATACTTACTTTACAATTATTTTATAATCATAAGATATAATAACTCATGATTAAAATTTTATATTTAGAAGATGACATAAGCCTTAGTGAAACAATTTCAGAATTTTTGCAAGAGAATGGCTTTGATGTAATCTCTACCTACAATGCAATAGACACACTTGATGAACTATACAATAAAAATTTTGACATACTTGTTTTAGATGTAAATGTTCCAGGAATTGATGGATTTGAAATACTTAAAAAACTAAGAGATGCTGACATCATGATACCCACTATTTTTACAACGACCTTTAACTCCATAGAAGACCTAGACAAAGGCTATAGTCTTGGAGCGGATGATTATCTAAGAAAACCATTTGCATTAAAAGAGTTACTTCACCGCATAAATGTTATATGTAAAAGAAATTTTAACGTATATGACAGTACAATTTTCATCACTAAAGAGATAACATTTGATATAAGAACCAACCGCCTTAAGAAAAATTGTGAATATAAAAAGCTAACAAAAAAAGAGTTAGAACTTTTAAAACTTCTTATAAAAAACAAAAATTTACTTGTAAGTTTAGATACCATTTATGAAACAGTATGGGCAACTAGTGAGACATGTAGCGAAGCAAGCTTAAGAATCTACATAAACAATCTAAGAAAAGTAATTGGTAAAGAAAAAATTATAAACGTTAAAAAACAAGGCTATATGCTTGTTATTTAAACTACCAAAAAACCAAAGCATAAGAAAAACAATCATCAATGTTGTTGCTATATATCTTACAACTACTATTTTATTGGTTTTAGTCCTGAGTTACATGTATATAACTAACCAAGAAAAAAACCTCTTTTCACTACAACAAGAGCAGATAGATATTCAAGCCCAACAAATTATAAATGAGCTTGAAGTACTTGACGATAACATCATAGAAGAGGTAGCTTTTTATCCAAGATTTGACAAAATAAATTCAGCTATATATGACATAGATAAAAACCTTATATTTTCTACTTTTAGTGAAGAAATAGCTATTTTTAGTACAAAACATCTTTTTAAAGATGACTTCATATACTTTATTTACGAGGTCGAGCCATACTATCTTGGTGCTGCGTATCTAATCATACAAAAACACAAGACATATGAGTTCAACACAGCATTTACAAAGATAGTTACTATTGCACTTTTAATTATACTTTTTTTGATTATGACTTCCTTTTTGATTGTAAAAATACTGATTAAACCGTTAAGTGATAATGTAAACTTACTAGATAAATTTATAAAAGATACAACACATGAACTAATCACTCCTACAAGTACAATTCTAAACAATATAGAAATACTTGATTTAAATACGATTAATGCAAAAAATCTCATAAAAATAAATCGTATTAAAATAGGTGCGACTACAATTTCCAATATCTATAAGGATCTCTCCTTTTTACTACTAAATAATAGACAAAAATCAAATAATATAACCCTAAATATATCAGAAATTCTAAACCAAAGAGCTGAGTATTTCAAAGTTCTAGCAGACAATAGAAATATAGAATTTGCAATCAATATTCAAGATGATATATATACAACAATTGATACTCATAGAGTTGAAAGACTCTTTGACAATCTAATCTCTAATGCTATTAAGTTTTCTACTCAAAATGCAACTATTTTTATCTCTTTGAGTAGTACAGATAACTCTGAAAATATAGAGTTTATCATAGAAGATGAAGGGATTGGTATGAAAAACAGTGAATTAAATGAGATATTTACAAGATATAAAAAGTTTAACAGTAACATTTGTGGATTTGGCATAGGCTACGACATCATTAACTCTATCCTAAAAGAGTACGCTATAGATATAAAGATAATCTCTCAAAAAAATAGAGGAACAAAGGTGATTTTAACATGGTAAAACTACTCTGCCTTTTAATAACTTCTATATACCTCACTGCAAATCCATATAAGACTGACTGTATATACTGTCATAAAGATAAAAACGAGTTAAAATATTTTATGGGACAGTATAGCCTAAAGTATAGCAGTGAAAAAAAGATAAAAAAAGCTCTTTTTAGATTCCTAAAAAATCCAACTTCAAATAAATCAATCACACCATATGGATACATTGTAAAACATGGCTTTAAAGAAAATAGTAAACTAAATGATGCAGATTTAAAAGAAGCAATAAATACTTACTACGATAAATACAATGTAAGGCAATTTATCAAGTAAATTTATAATTATTTAACAATTTTTTGTTAGACTAATAGTAAATAATACATAAGGAAAAATAGTGAAAAAAACTCTACTGAGTATATGTATACTCGCAATTGGCTTAAGTGCGGCACAAATGAAAAACTATAGAACAGTGCCAATGGATAAAGCAACTTTAGTAAAACAAGGTAAAGAGAAGATGTATTGCAGTGTGTGTGGTATGACACTGCCTATGTTTTACAAAACAAATCATGTTGCTGATCATGATGGTGTGCACGACCAATACTGTTCAATCACATGTGCTATTGAAGATAAAGTTGTCAATGGTAAAAAACTAACAAACTTTAGAGTTGTTGATAATACAACCCTAAAACTTATTTCTTCAAAAGATGCTTTTTTTGTAGTTGGTAGTAAAAAACCAGGGACAATGAGTAGTATAAGCAAGTATGCTTTTGGAACAAAGGAAGCTGCTTTGACATTCAAAAAAGAGAATGGTGGAGAGATTATGAGCTTTGATAAACTTGTTAAACTTGTTGAAAAAAATCAAGCTAAAGATATGGCAGCTACTAAAAAAAGACAAGCAAAAGCTATCAAAAAAGGCTCTATGATGTACAATAAAATGTGCAAAAAAACAGATAAAAAATTTATCTCTACTGCTAAAGCAAAGACCTATATAAAACACAGTGGAATCTGTGGAAATATCAAAGGTAAAAAACTCCAAGCAATAGCTATGTATCTAGCCAAAACCAACAGATAATACCCATCAAACTAATATAACTCCCTTTTGTTTTACAATTGGGAGTTTTAATAAAACCTATGAATCTCTTCCATAATATTTGAAAAATCTATGTCGTCACCTTTTTCTTTCAAAAATGAAACTAGGTATTTTTCACTCTCTTCCAGACCACTTTTTTTCTCTATCTCTAAAAGTTCACTATAAAGATCTGCAATAACCTCTAAGACAAACTTAGAAATACTCTTTCTAGCAGCATGATACCCTATAATCTTGCCAGTATCTGTGTCTTTTCTACACTCAAACTCAGTAAAAATCCAATAGTATCTTCCATCTTTTGCCAAGTTTTTTACAACTGCATTTATGTTTTTACCTTGTGAAATAGTTTGCCAAAGAAGTTTAAACACAACTCTAGGCATATCAGGATGACGAATCATAGAGTGAGGTTTACCCATGAGCTCTTCTTTAGAGTAGCCACTTACTTCTATAAAATAGTCATTACAAAAGGTGATTTTACCCTTTTCATCAGTTTCACTAACAATATATCTTTTAGGATCTAACTCTATCTCTTCATCTAATGGTATTGGTTTTGACATTTTTTATCCTTTTAAAGATTACCATTGAGGTAATTAACAAGTGCTGATGATACGTCAGAAAAAGCAAAAACTCTTTTTCCACTGTTTTTATCAGCAAATTTTTGTGCTTCTTTTTTTGATTTAAAGGCTACTAAATCATCTCCTGCTGGGCTTGTACTTGTACTTCCATAAACATAAAAAGCATCTCTACCTTTTATCTTATCTAAGCTTATAAAGTCTGTCACATAAATGCGCATGTCACTATCAGACTTTACATTATATTCTGGCCATTTACCAGGTCTATGGTAAAATTCAAACATTGATTTTGGACTACAAAAAAATATCTCTTTACCACTTCTCACTTTTATGCTTGCTATCCAAGTAGGAGCCTTATATACTTTTACTTTTCGTATCAAACCTATTTCATCTTTTGAAACGTGATAAGTCTCAGCAAAAACGAAACTACTTAAAAGTAAAACTGCTAATAAAATCTTTCTCATACTAAATCCCTCTTTTTAAATACTATATAACCTAATGTTGAAAATACTAAACCTAAAACTACTGGATACGCTATGGAAAACAGAACAAATACCCAATGTTTCATAGAATCCAAAATGTAAAAAGCTACTGGCCCCATAACAGTTAGTTCTGGATCAAACAAGCTTATTGCAGCTACTCTAAAAATTTCCATTGGATTACTCATTGCAATTGCTATAATCATCCCTTCGTCATATCTGTTTTGCATCATAAGAGATATAAGTGCAATATCAATAAAACTAAGCAAAAATATCCAAACGAAAAATGCAATCCCTAAAGCGACTTCAGAAGATTTTACAATTGAAGAGATAAAAAAGGCAATCCCTAGAAATGCAGAACTAAGAGAAAAAAGAAGCCCTGTGTAGAGTAAAAATATGTCCCAAGGAATTGAAGCTCCTTTAAAAGTACCATAGATTATTGCAATAAACATAGCCATAAAAACAGGTAAAAAAACCGTTATAAAACGACCTGCAATCTTTCCCCAATAGTACTGTTTAAGTGAGATTGGGAAAGAGAGCATATACTCTAAGATATGATTATCTCTATCTCCT
>Ga0256845_1003716_pt1 | contig 10186 bp, 8 predicted proteins | sample RiftiametaG_FD_189101 | JGI IMG/M metagenome (GOLD analysis project Ga0256845, IMG submission 189101) | Tube worm associated microbial communities from hydrothermal vent at the East Pacific Rise, Pacific Ocean - Riftia | ecosystem: Host-associated > Annelida > Integument > Unclassified ... | reverse complement strand
CAAGGCCATGGCCTATTGCGGAAACTTGCAGGAAAAACTGACTGTAAACAACTTGATGGCCGCAACGATTGACGCATATGACGGTATTGATGTGTTGGTAAATGCCAGCCGTCAAATCCTGCCATCCGACGCCCTTCACGATGATGACGGCGTGTTCGAGCAGCTTATGCATCAAAATGTCACTGTGAATTTGCGTCTTGCGCAGGCGGTGGCCAGACGGATGATCCAGCAAAACCCGAAACGCAAACGCGATGCGGTTATTGGCGCAATTGTTAATCTGTCATCAATCGCCTCAAGCCGCACGTTGCCGGAATTAATGGCCTATTCGGTGTCTACGGCCGCACTTGATCAGCTGACCCGCTCGCTGGCTGTTGCCTATGCGGGCCATGGTATTCGCGTGAACGCCATTGCCATTGGCAGCCTGATGAGCGCCAGCCTGCGCGAGGCCTTGAAAGAAACCGAAGCTCTGCATGACATGATCGAAGACGCCACCCCGCTTGGCCATATCGGCGAAGCGGCCGAGGCCGCCGAGGCCGCTATTTTTCTGGCTTCCAGCAAGGCAAATTTTATCACCGGGCAGATTTTAACGATTGATGGCGGGCGTAGTTTGCAAGACAGGGTGACAATTCCAGCCCATTGATTTCAAGGGGAAATTCATGAAAATTGCGGATCTTAGCTGGATGGACATAGAGGCGTATTTGCAAAAAGACGACCGTGCTATCCTGCCACTTGGCAGTGTTGAACAACATGCCCAGCTTAGCCTTAATACCGATAGCATCCTTGCCGAACGCATCGCGATTGAGGCGGCTCAACCGTTGAATATCCCGGTTTTTCCAGTGCTGGCATATGGGCTAACGCCGAATTTCATGGCCTACCCGGGCACGATTACCCTGCGCTTCCAAACCTATCTTTCGCTGCTACAAGATATCCTCGACAGCCTTTATACCACGGGTTTTCGTCGAGTTTTTATCGTTAATGGTCATGGCGGCAACATGCCTGCGCAACAGTTTTGTGCGCAATGGATCATGGATAATCCAGGTGCGCGCGTGCGGTTTCACAACTGGTGGTTGGCGCCCAAAACCTGGGATTATGTGCAGTCGCTCGACAAAGATGCCAGTCACGCATCCTGGATGGAGAATTTTCCCTGGACGCGCCTGCCCCAACACCCTGCGCCCGAAGGTCATAAAAATCCTGTCGATAACGCCGCTACCAAAGACCGCCCGCCAGCAGCCGTGCGCCACATCCTTGGGGACGGAGTTTATGGCGGGGATTATCAGCGCGACGATGCTGAAACCGATAAATTGTGGCAAATTGGTGTGGCCGAGACCCGCGCCGCATTACAACACTCTTGGGATATCTAGCCGCGCATGCGTTTGCGCGGCAGGTAGATAATGTAATTTTATACAAATATTTCATTTACTGTTGTTTCAACCCGCTGCGATCCGCGTCTCGATTGCCTGCCAGATCATCTCGGCGACGTTGATACCGTCAAACTGGTCCAGTTCCATGATACCTGTCGGAGAAGTTACGTTAATCTCTGTTAACATGCCGCCAATCACGTCAATGCCCACAAAAATCTGACCTTTTTCGCGCAAAATTGGCCCGATACGCGCGCAAATCTCATGGTCGCGCGCCGTCAGCCCAATTTTCTCGGGCCGCCCGCCCACATGCATGTTTGATCGCGTCTCACCCGCCGCAGGCACCCGATTGATCGCCCCCACAGGTTCACCGTCAATCAGGATCACCCGTTTGTCACCCGCAGCAACATCGGGCAGAAATTTTTGGGCGATCAGCGGCTCATTATTCATGCCCGTAAACAACTCGTGCAGCGAATTTAGATTGCGATCATCGGGGCCAAGCCGGAACACTCCCGCGCCACCATTCCCATAGAGCGGTTTAAGGATGATATCCCCGTGCTTCTTCTTGAAGGCCTTAAGCGTTTCAAGATCGCGGGCAATGGTTGTTGGCGGGGTAAGGTCTTGAAATTCCAGCACTAACAGTTTTTCGGGATAGTTGCGCACCCAGAACGGATTGTTCACGACCAGCGTGTTGGGATGGATCATATCCAGCAAATGGGTGCTGGTGATATAGCCCATGTCAAAAGGGGGATCCTGGCGCAACCAGACCACATCCCAATCGGCAAGGTCAATTTCCTGTTCATCCCCGAGAGTGAAATGATTGCCCGCCTCACGCCGCACGCTTACCGGCCAGCCCCGTGCTGTTACACGCCCCTCCTGATAGGCCAGTTTATCGGGCGTGTAATAAAACAGCTCATGCCCACGGGCCTGCGCAACCTCGGCAATGCGAAAACTGCTGTCGCTGTCGATGTTAACATCCTCAATGGGGTCCATTTGTATGGCAATTTTCAAGGGCATCGGAAATTCCTTTGTTTTATTCAGATTTGGAGCATGCGCGCACTACTTTCAACCCTACTACCCTTGTATAAGGGCATTTTCCAGGATTTCGGTGTTACCCTGACGATCAATCAACACCACGTCGAACCGGGTGTCAGCATTCATGCCAGCATTACTTTCTGCCAGATACAATTGGGCAACTTCAAACATCCTGAGCTGTTGCTTTTGTGACAGGGATTGCGCGGCGATTTCCAGCGTTTTACGCGCTTTCACCTCGACAAATATGATCACACCGGCCTCTTCAACGATCAGGTCGATCTCACCCTCGCGACGTTTCCAGCGGCGTTCCAGAACCCGGCCTTGGCGATCCTCATAAAGCCGTGCGGCGATGTCTTCGGCGGCCAGCCCGTTCAGATATGCAGTGCGCCCGGATTTCATTTTCCACTAAGCTCCAGCGCCCGGGCATAAAGCTGTTTGCGCGGCAACTTAAGCATTTCAGCAACCTCGCGCGCCGCATCTTTCAGCGAGGCGTTTTGCAGCGCGTCCAGCAATGCCGCATCGATATCCGCAGGGCTGGCCGCGGTTTCAAGCGGTGGCCCAAGCACGATCACAACCTCGCCTTTGGGTGCGGGTTCGTTGGCGTATTGATCCGCAAGTTCGCCCAGAGTGGCGCGACGAACCTCCTCAAATTTTTTGGTCAACTCGCGGCAAACGGCCACCTTTCTATGCGCACCGTAAACCCTCTGCATCACAGCCAGACAAGCGGCCACACGGCGCGGAGATTCGTAAAATACCAGCGTTGCAGGGACATTTTCAAATTCTCGCAAGAATTTTTCTTTGGCCACAGATTTAACAGGCGGAAACCCCGCAAACATAAACCGATCCGTCGGTAACCCCGCCACGCACAGCGCCGCCAACAGCGCCGATGCGCCGGGCGCAGAGGTAACAGCCAGCCCTCTGGTGATCGCTTCTGCGGCCAGTTGATACCCCGGATCGGCAATAAGCGGCGTACCTGCATCAGACACATATGCCACCGATTTCCCTTCCTCAATGGCCCGCATCAGGCGAGGACGTTGGGCAGCACCATTATGATCATGATAAGACAGGATCGGACGGCCATTCAGCTTTACACCATGAATATCCATCAATTTCAGCGTGTTACGTGTATCCTCAGCGGCCAGCATATCGGCATTGGTCAGGATATCCAGCGCACGCACCGTGATATCTGCTGCCGTTCCAATCGGCGTTGCCACCAGATACAGACCGGCCTGAAGCGAGGGGGATAGTTTTGCCACAGTGTCATTCCTTTGCCAAACCTGCCGTTTACTTGTGCGCATAAGGCGCATATCCTTACCCGCAGCTTTCGAGTCTATCCAGACCCCAACCAATTTGCGAGGGAATATGTCAAAATATCGATTTTCATGCGCGGCATTACTGCGTCCATTTGTTTTAGCGCTAGTTGCTTTTGGCCTTGTGGCTTGTGATCAAACCATGATCAGCAGCACAACCGAGGTTGATCCAACGCAGCCGGTGGTCGTGGCTTTGATGGTACCCTACGAATCTGGTGATGCGTTGAATGATCAGCTTGCCGATAATCTGGTTAACGCGGCCCGCATGGCTGCGCGCGATGTGCACGGGGCGGCGATTGACCTTAGAGTTTACCGCACAGGCGCCGATCCAACCCGTGCCGCCGCCGAGGCAACTCGGGCGATTACGGACGGTGCGCAAATTTTCATCGGGCCGTTGTTCAGCAACACTACGAGCGCCGTGGCCGCGGTTGCGGCTCAAAGCAATATCAATGTGCTAAGCCTGTCAAATAACGCTGCGATTGCCGGTGGAAATGTCTATATTCTTGGTGTGACCTTTGAGGACGTGGCAACCCGTCTGTTCAGCTATGCGGTTAATAACGGCATGCCCAATGTCGGTGTGGTCTACCCTGACGGTGTCGAGGGCGAGGCCGGCAAACAGGCAGCCATCAATGCGGCGCGCAACACAGGCGCCAACCTTGCCGGCACCGCATCCTATCCGCTGAATATGCAAGGTCTAAGCGAGGCGGCACCAGCAGTAGCGCAAACTATGGCCTCAAATCGTGTGCAGGCTTTGCTGTTTACCGACACCCCGACACGCGGCCTGGCGTTCATGGCGGCGGCTCTTGGTTCTGAGGGGATCACGCGGCGTAATACCCAGTTTATGGGGCTGGCGCGCTGGGATAAATCAACTGAACTTTTGGGGCAACCCAGCATGCAGGGCGGGATTTTTGCCGTACCAGACCCAGTGCTGACAGCACAGTTTGATGCACGGTATCTGGCAGCGCATGGTACAGAACCCCACGATCTTTCAGCGCTCGCTTATGACGCGGTTGCGGCAATAGGGGCCTTGATTACCAGCGCCAAAGCCCAAGGCGCGACCGACGTTTTTGATGCCGGGCGACTGATTAACCCCGCCGGATTTGTCGGGGTTAACGGCGTGTTTCGCCTGACACCACAAGGCTTGAACCAACGGGGTTTGGCGATTTTGAAAGTTGACAAAGGCGATGCGGTAATCGTCGACCCGGCCCCGCGCAGTTTCGGTGGCTTTGGCTCTTGATGGCATGACGCTTAAACAAGACCCGGATGTGCTATGGTGTGATGGCACCAAAATTCTGGACCCAGAGGCGCTGTGGCAGAAACTCGAGGCAAGCATATCGGATGCACATGATGCCAGCGACATTCGCGCCAGGGCCGTAGCGGTACTGCACGAGGCAAATAACGCAGGGCACGCGGCAATTGCTGCGGCCTTGCAAAACGCCTCGCAAGATGCCTCAAAAACCATAAAATCCTACGCCTGTCTGACTGATGAAATTGTTAAAGCCACCATAAAAATGGCAAGCCGCTGGCTGCACCCATTAGCGACACCCACAAAATCCGAACGCATTTCTGTGGTAGCCGTCGGGGGGTATGGGCGCGCGGAAATGGCGCCGTTTTCCGATGTGGATCTATTGTTTTTGACACCCTATAAGCAGACCGCCTGGGGTGAGAGCATGATCGAAAGCATCCTCTATACGCTCTGGGATTTACGCCTGAAAGTCGGCCATGCTGTGCGCACGGTTGACGATTGTATCCGTCTGGGGCGTGAGGATTTCACCATCCGCACCGCCTTGCTGGAAAACCGGTATTTGGCCGGGGATACGGCCTTGTTTGAGGATCTTAATATCCGGCTTTGGGACAAGCTTTTTAATGATACCGGCCCCGAATTTGTCGAGGCTAAGCTAAAGGAACGCGACCTGCGCCATGCCCGTCACGGAGGCGCGCGCTATGTGGTTGAACCCAACATCAAAGAGGGCAAAGGCGGCTTGCGGGATTTGCAAACATTGATGTGGATCACGAAATACCTCTATCATGCCAACAGCCCCGATGAGCTGATTTCGCAGGGGGTTTTTCGGGCTGAAGAATACAAGGTTTTTGCGGATGCGGCGGCATTTCTATGGAAAACCCGTTGCCATTTGCACCTGCTGACCAACCGCGCCAGCGAGCAGCTAACCTTTGATAATCAGGTCGGGGTGGCCGAGGCCTTGGGCTACCATGATGCCAAGGGCCGCCGCGCGGTTGAATATTTCATGCAGGATTACTTTCGTCACGCCACTAATGTGGGCGATCTTACCCGCATCTTTCTGACCGCCCTTGAGGCCAGACATGTCAAGAAACGGCCCAGTTTCGGGCGTGCGATCCTGAATGCTATCAATTTTGGGCGCGATAAAACCGCCAAGGAATACACAATTAATCACGGGCGTCTGGATGTGGTTGATCCGCAAAACTTCCTGAATGACCCGCTTAACCTGTTGCGCCTGTTTGAGGAGGCCTTGCGGTCCGACATTCTGATCCACCCCGATGCCATGCGGCTGGTGGCGCGTAATTTACACCTTATTGATGATAATTTGCGCCAAAACTCCGAGGCTACACGGATATTTCTGGATTTATTGTTGTCCCATAACAACCCAGAACGTGGCTTGCGACGCATGAATGAGCTGGGGGTTTTAGGCGTATTTATCCCGGAATTTGGCCGCATTGTTGCGATGATGCAGTTCAATATGTATCACCACTATACGGTCGATGAGCACACGATCCAGTGTATCTCAAACCTGTTTCAAATCGAAAAAGGTGAATTGATTGAGGACTTGCCAGTGGCCTCGTCCATCCTAAAAAAAGGCGTTAACCGCAAAGTGCTTTATGTGGCGTTGCTGCTGCATGATATTGGCAAGGGCCTGCCGCAGGATCACTCTATTGTCGGGGCCAAAATAGCCCGTGAAATTGCGCCGCGACTAGGGCTGGAGCCGGATGAATGTGACATGGTTGAATGGCTGGTGCTGAACCATCTTCTTATGTCGGATATGGCGCAAAAACGTGACCTTTCCGACCCGCGCACCGTGCGTGATTTTGCCAATGCCGTGCAAAGCCGCACGCGCCTTAAGCTACTGACGGTATTGACTGTTTGCGACATTCGCGGGGTTGGGCCGGGGGTTTGGAATAACTGGAAAGCCATGCTGTTGCGTGACCTTTACGCCCAGACCCGTGAGTTGCTGTCAAACGGCCAGGTTATCCACTCTGGCCCTGAACGAGAGGCCGAGGCCAAGGCGGCACTGGCGGCAATTCTGACCAGCTGGAAGGCCGCAGATATTACCACAGAATGTGCCCGCCATTACCGCCCTTATTGGCTGGGTCTTGATACGGCGACCCATATGATTTTTGCCCAACTTGCCAAATCGGTAAAATCCGACGCACCCGTTAGTCATATTGAGGCCGACGAGGATCGTGATGCAACGCGGGCCTGTTTTGTGATGCCGGACCATCCCGGCATCTTCGCGCGCTTTGCCGGGGCCTTGGCATTGGCGGGGGCAAATGTGGTGGATGCGCGCAGCTATACCAGTTCCGACGGGCTGGCCACGGCCGTTTTCTGGATTCAGGATATGGCAGGCAAACCCTATGACAAATCACGCCTATCGCGGTTGCACAAAATCATTATCCGCACCTTACAAGGGGATGTAATCGCGCGCGATGCTCTGAAAACCAAAGATAAAATCAAGAAACGTGAACGGGGGTTCATTGTCCCGACTACGGTTATTTTTGATAATGACGGCTCGGAAATTTTTACAATTATTGAGGTAGACACCCGGGATCGCCCCGGTCTTTTATTTGATCTTGCGCGCACATTAACCGACTGCGGGGTCTCAATTTCCTCGGCTATTATTGCAACATATGGCGCGCAGGCGGTGGATGCGTTTTATGTCAAAGACCTGTTTGGCTTGAAAATTCGTTCCGAAAGTAAACAGAATATGATTACGTCACGCTTGCAAGACGCCATCAAAGCAGCCCAAAAAGGGGCGATGGCATGAACCGTAAAATTCAGCTTTTATCTAGCTTTTTTACTGTCGGCGGTTGGACTTTGATCAGTCGGGTGCTGGGCTTTGGGCGCGATATCATGATCGCGGCATTCCTTGGTTCCGGCCCGATTGCCGAGGCCTTTTTGGTTGCTTTTTCCCTGCCAAATATGTTTCGCCGCTTCTTTGGTGAGGGCGCGTTCAACGTGGCCTTTATCCCGATGTTCGCCAAAAAAGTCGAGAGCGGCGAGGATGCAAAAGATTTTGCCCAGGATGCCATGTCCGGGCTGGCGGCGATCCTGATTGTGCTGATGCTGCTGGCACAGGTATTCATGCCGTGGCTGGTGCTGGCAATGGCCAGTGGATTTGCCAATGATGGGCGCTTTGCGATGACGGTTGATTTCACCCGTATCACATTTATCTATATCCTGTTCATTTCAATCGCAGCCCTGTTAAGCGGTGTGCTGAACTCTTTGGGGCGCTTTGCAGTCGCGGCGGCGGCGCCTGTGTTGCTGAACCTGATTTTGATCAGTGCGATGGGGTTGGCTTACGTTGGCGGCGCAGATATCGGGCGCGCGCTGGTCTGGAGCGTGCCGATTGCCGGTATCGCACAAATGGCACTGCTGTGGTTCGCGGCGGCACGCGCAGGCATGCGGTTGCGCCTCAAAATACCACATATGACGCCTGAACTGAAACGGCTGGCGATCATCGCGGCCCCCGCAGCACTGGCGGGCGGCGTGATGCAGGTTAACCTGCTGGTTGGGCGGAACGTGGCCTCGTATTTCGACGGGGCTGTGGCCTGGCTGAACTATGCGGATCGCTTGTATCAATTACCCCTCGGGGTGGTGGGCATTGCCATCGGGGTGGTGTTATTGCCAGACCTGTCGCGACGCTTGCGTAGCAATGACACCAAGGGGAGCCGCCAAAGCCTTAACCGTGCGACCGAGTTCACGTTGCTATTAACCATCCCTTCGACGGTGGCCTTGGTGGTTATTGCCCAGCCGCTGGTTTCGGTACTGTTTGAACGCGGGGCGTTTAGCGCAACTGATGCCGCAGCCACAGCGCAAGCATTGCAGATCTATGGTTTCGGCCTGCCGGCGTTTGTTTTGATCAAGGTACTGTCACCAGTATTTTTCGCGCGCGAAGATACCCGCACCCCGTTTCATTACGCACTAATCTCGATGGTGATTAACGTGGTACTGGCCATCGGGTTGTCTGTGCTGGCGGTTAAAATAGCTTCAACTTCGGGGTTTTTGGCCGCTGCAATCGGAACCAGCGCCGCAGCATGGGTGATGCTAGTGTTATTATGGCGTGGTTCGCGCAAATTCGGGCAGGCAGTGCAGATGGATGCGCGCCTGCGGTATGTCCTACCCCGTATCACCGCAGCAAGTGCGATCATGGGCGTGATGATCTGGCTGGCCGCGTGGGGGGGTGAACACTGGTTAACAATGCCCGGCTGGCGCTACGGCGCGCTTGGGGCTGTGATTATAATCGGGGTAATCAGCTATGGGGCTAGCGTGCTGCTGAGCGGTGCGATAACACCTGCAGATTTACGCCGTTATATGCAACGCACCTAGCGACGGCGCAGAAATGTCAGCCAGCGTTTCATGCGTGTTCGCACGTCCGGGGCCAGCACGAAAGACAACGTAAAGCCTGTAACAAACCCTGCTAAGTCGCTGATCCAGGCATTGGGGAGGGGGGGCTCGGTATTGGTAATAAATGGTACGACAACGCGGAAAATAAATTGCAAAACGACCAGAAATCCGATCAGGCGAAACGCGGTTATGCCGCTTTTACCTGTTGTCGCTGCATGCTGCCATAACATCCAACTATAAGCCCCCAACAGGCCATAAACGATTGGAAATGCCCCGATAAACGGCTGTAATGTATGGTCGATCATTCCGTAAGCAATGGCACCGCTAATGGTGCAGGCCACGAATAATATGATAACCGAAATAGTATGGAAACTTTCCGCAACCATCTTGCCGAGCGCTAGGATCATCACCGCTGCAAACGCGGCGTGTGACAAGGCGAAGTGCAAAAACGGATAACTTAGAAAGCGCACAATATACCCAAGGTTATAGGTGTCGGTCGTATACATATATTCCAGCATGCGCCCCGACAGGCCGAACTGTTCAATCAACCCTATCCGCCAGCCAATTGCATTAGGGCCACCGATCAACCCGCGGCTGCCAAGTTGCAAAACCACCTCTATCAGTATGATGGCGAGCGCCACAAAAACGATCACCGGCGGGACCGGATTAAACGGTGAGCGATCGGCATTTGGGTCAAACATTCGATACTCCTGTTGACGCACGGGGCAAGGGTCGCGATAAGTCACCCATAATTGCGAGCAATGTAAAGGATAAATTGCCATGACCGAAGCGGTCCACACGCGTCGCGTCTTTTCCGGGATCAAACCCTCAGGCGGGCTGACACTTGGAAATTACTTAGGTGCCATCAAAAAGTTTGTGACCAT
>Ga0256845_1003715_pt1 | contig 10190 bp, 12 predicted proteins | sample RiftiametaG_FD_189101 | JGI IMG/M metagenome (GOLD analysis project Ga0256845, IMG submission 189101) | Tube worm associated microbial communities from hydrothermal vent at the East Pacific Rise, Pacific Ocean - Riftia | ecosystem: Host-associated > Annelida > Integument > Unclassified ... | reverse complement strand
CCAATTGTTGTTTATACCCACCTTTCCATCCAGCGATAAAATCGTGAGCAGATGCTAACGAAGCTGCTTGCCTTACCTTTCTTGAATTTACAGCTCTATCAGCACGGCCCATTGCAATTGACTCTTCCGTAGTAAAATCAAAAGAAGTAAATCGCTGAAATAATATGGCTAAATATTTCATCCAATTATCCGGATCCACAGAACGCAGATTAACCCCATTAACAAATATGTCCCCTTTGGTTGGATCATAAATCCTTGCCAGTAACTTTATCAAAGTGGTTTTACCGGCCCCATTTTCACCAACTATTGCTAGTTTTTCTCCCGATTCAACCACCAGATTAATATCTTTGAGAATCCATTCTTCTGTATCTGGATATCGAAATGATACATTTCGAAATTCAATTACAGGGGCCTGTGACAATTCCAGTTTTTTCGGATGTTCAGGACACCTTATAATTGGTTCTTGTTCAAAGATCTCAAATATATCCTTAGCAACAAGACTATGCTCGTATTGATTAGATAAGCTTGAAAAAATCATGTTTAAAGAGCCGATGAAGTAACCAAGTGCCCCAATTAAGAACACCATATCTCCAAGCAAAATCTTCCCAGCCATAACATCTTTAATCAAAAGAATCAGAGCAAATGTAAACCCAACCCCAGCGATGATACTTGCAATAATTATCTGGAAAAGTCTATTGTTTATGACCTTAAACTGTTCCATTTTGAATTTATTCAATATCTTCTCTGCCCTACTCAAGAGATTCCCAGTTGCTTGTATTGTTTTATTTTGTTGTAAAGCAAAACGAGAAGTCAAGTGATGTTTTAAATGAGAAAATACTCGCTGAAAAGGACTATTAGTCATCCAAATACAATATATTGATTTACTATGTTTTAACTGAAATAGCAGTGACGGAATTAAAGCAACTACAGTTATAACGAAAACTAGCCAGTTCATACTTGCTGCGGCAATTGCGGCAACTATCAACACAGTAGTGTTAGATACCTGACTAAAAGTTGCATCAACAGTATTAATGATTGGCCAAATTCCACGATTTGATGCTCTTTGAACCAAATCTTGAAAATCTGGGTCATCATGTTTAGCAATATCTAAAGAAGATTTAGTTTTCATAATCTCCATCTCTAGACCATTTGATACAGTAATACTCCAAATTTGATCAAAGTGTTGCTGTAGAGAATTTGATATTCTCGCCAACGCCCAAATAGATGAGTAAGCTATTATTAGTATTATTGGAAAAGAACCTGCCTCAATAACTTCTGTAAACCTATTAACTAAATCACCCAAGAGTCTTGTCTGGATCAAAGGAAGGAAGCTAGTCAATATCCCGACAATAGCTAACCCCACCATTGGACCTTTTGAAAACCCCCAAGTTATTTTAATTGATTTCCAGATAACTATCGGTAAATTACTTATTTTCATTTTTTCCTCCATTAAGTTTATATTTAGTTATGAGAATCCCAAAAGTTATGTTAGCACACAAATAACAGTCTGTAAATACTCCTACATATATCCAACGCCTTATGTTTCTTAACGAATTTTGTAAGAAATATTAATCGAAGAGGTTATTGTTTTTTCTCCTGTTGATATCTCTGGCAAAAACTCATTATTGCCCCTCACGCTATCCATAAGAACTTCTTTTGAGTAGCCAACATCATATGATATATTTCTATCATTTTCGTAGTAAGAGATGATCTTTACAAATTTCACGCCTAGAGCTTTTTCAAGTCTTTTAGATTTTTCTATAGCATCTGCAATTGCCTTATCACGAGCCTCTTCTTTTAGAGTTTCCACATCATCAACAGTAAAGGATAGCCCACTAATTTGTTGAACTTCAAATGAGCCCAGCCCAGACAAAACACCTCCAGCCTTAGAAGTGTCCCGAACCTTAATTTGTGTTCTTTGGCTAACCTCATAACCAACGAGCTCCCTGTTTCCTCGCGGAGAACAAATCTCTCCATAATCACACCCCTTATTTATCCACTCATATTTTGGATAAATATCATAGCTTGTTGTTTTAATATCTTTTTCCTCAACCCCTTCACCCTTTAGATATTCAAACACCTTATTTATTTTTTCACTTGCCAAATCTTGAGCTGACTTCACAGACTCTGATGTTTCAGTTACAGAAAAACTAATTGAGGCAATATCTGGAACTGCAACCACCTCCCCATACCCCGCAATTGTCACAGTGTTTACCTGGTTATCAGAATTATATCCTCGAATAAAAACAACAGCATAGAACGTAAATACTGCCCCAAAAACTATTGCAAAAATAGTTAACCACCCAAATGCATATTTCCAATCTTCAAAAAGTTTTCTACAATTCATATTTTATATACGGTTAATTATAATAAAAAATTATACTATTCTGTTTGCGCAGATAACAACTGGCTAATTATTTGATCCCAATTTTCTCTTGGTAACGCCCCACTAATTGGAATTGGTGTTCCATCTGGTGCGATAACAACATTAAGTGGGGTTCCTAGTTTGCTACCAGCAACTTGTATAGCCTCACGAAAATCTTCTTCAACGGCACCAAGCGTTCTTTTTTCTTTCATACAAGTATTAAAGTCATCAACGCTTAATCCAGCAAATTCCGCAACCTCTGGCAATAAATTTAAATCGAGCCCATTATTCCCTGGTGTAATCTCATAAATTCTATTGATATAAATCCAGAAGGCCTCTTCACCACCAATGTCGGAAGCGCATTCTGTGGCTTGTGCTTCTATAACAGATTTTGTATGTAACTGCTGTAACGGCAGATGCCTATAAACCCAAGCAACCTGCCCGTCATAATCATTAACTACACCACCAAGAGTCTTGTGAAGACGACTACAAAATGGGCACTCTGTATCAGAATACTCAATAATAATAATTGGAGCGTCTAAAGAGCCGTTTATATGATCATCTTGATTTGGCTCTCTAATTAGAGAAGGATCACCAAAACCGTCCGTTTGCAATTCGGAAGCCTTATCCCCACTGCCTAAATCAGTCTTGTCCTCGTCATCCACTTGATCACCAGTAAAAAAGAGTCCAACAGCTAGTAACGCAGCGATAATAAATACAATAATAATCCATAAACTTCCATTTTGTTTTTTAATCATAATTAAATAATAAGTTATTAATTTATAATAATCTTATACTATAATCGACAAGGAGCAAGGACCAACTTTTTCACTTAAAGAACAAAACCCGAGATAGACAGCCATGTTCCTAGTAACACAAATAACACTCCTCCAACTTGATAAGCGACCGGCTTACTCATTGAAGAAACCCACTTAGTCATAAATGCATCTGGTATCAACAAAAGAAACAGCCCCTTTATCGTAACCCCCCAACCCAGTACTGTAATTGCAATCTGAAATACTGACCCCGTCCACACATTGTGCACCACTATAATCATTATCCCAAACAGAAATAAAGTGAAGCCGAGTACTATCCAATCAATTTTATGATTTTTAAATTCATCTATCATCCCCAAAAGATCTCTCCATTTTAAAATCATAAATATTCCACACACAACCAGAAAAAGACCTAAAATCTTCGCCAGAAATAGTGAGATTTCCATATTGTTTAATGTTAACTGCTAATAACATAATTGTAATTCCTTATTCCATACATGACAACTGTATCAACACAAAAAGTCTCAAACTTCCTTAATGGGCGACTACTGGGAATCGAACCCAGATTTGCGGTTCCACAAACCACCGTGTTAACCGTTACACCATAGTCGCCATACCTCTCCTTCAACAATTATTTATATGTTGGAGACTGTTCTTTTATACCAGATAAGTAGTCACTAAGTCTAGCTAAAGCATATAGTAGGCTTGAGAGCCTGTTTAAATATATCATAGTCACACTACTTATGTTAACCTTCCCTTCTTCTCTTGAAGCTACAACTGTTCTCTCGGCTCGGCGCACCAACGTTCTAGAAAAATCAAACCGAGACGACAATTTTGTTCCCCCAGAAATTATAAAATTTTTAATCGGTGGAATTTCTTTCTCAATCTGATTTATTCTTTCTTCTATTTGAGAAATTTTTGTTTTATCAATCTTGTTTTCAGCACCAGACACTTCCGCTTGAATGATAAATAGATTTTGTTGAATCTCAATTATATCTTTCTTAAAATCTTGATCGTCTTCCTCTTCCAAAAAAGATTTTATTACACCGAGATATGAATTCGCTTCATCTAAATCGCCTAAGGCATTTGCAATATTTGAACTTTTAGAAAATCGCTGATCACAATCAAAAGCACAGGTCTTGCCATCATCTCCTTTTCCTGTAAAAAATGTCATTGTAAGTAAATTATATTATTATATTTAATCTTTACCAAAAACCTCCTTCATATAATCCCAATATTCTGGGTACCCATTTTCTTTCATGTAATAATGCCACTCAATCCCCCACAGATATTGTTGGCTAAACCCAGTATGATGTGCAAATTCTATAATAGATTTAACACGATCAATAGAAAGCCTGTCAACAAGTTCACCAAGTGAAACATCGTACATATTTTTAGTTAGATATGGCTCAACAGAAATCTCAATCAACATTGTTTCTTTTTGTCCATAAATTAACCCCCAAAATGCTCTTTTGAGTTTATAAAAATTATGAGTAAGCGGAGTTCTTAATTCCCCGTCATGCATCAAATAAACATAGAAAGTAGAACCGAATATGTCTGCTCTTTTATAGGCAGAACCCCATAAACCAAGATTTCCGCTGTCTGTCATAATAATTGGTCTAATGGGGTCAATCTGACGCACAATCTCAATTTCCTCATCAATCAAATCTTTATTCGCACTATTCCCACAAAAATGAGAAGCATACACAGTAAAGAACGCCTCATTCTCCACTTGCCAAGCCACGATATTTTCGTCATCTTTATAGTGGGTTATTACCGCAATAATGAATTCTTTTAGTGCGATATCTCTTTCCTCTTGCGGAATAGCAGATGCCCACCCAGGAATATGACATTCTGGCCATCTTGGCACCCTTCGTCCAAGAGCTAAAATTATCTCGACATTGTTTTCTTGAGCTAATTTAATTTGCCAATCTAAATCTGCAAAATTTCTTTCCCCCCGCACTATTTCAATGTCACTCCAATATGCAACAAGCCGAATCTTTTTTATTTTAAGATCTCGCAACATCGCTTCAAAAACCTCCTTAGGATCAAGATGTAACTCACGAGCATATTTAGCACTAAAAGTAGCCCCATAGTTAATACTTGAATTATTTCTGGCTGGCCAAAACCAAACAACCAAAAAGATAATCAGCAGTCCCAATATAGTTTTAAATATCTTGCTCCTAATTATTTTTTTAAACTTCATATAATCTTTTAGAATAAATTAAATAGTTTTGCCATAAATAAGGCATACATAAGTATAAATAGTGTTCCTTCTTGCATATGTATCCTTCTTGAAATTCCCGAAATAACAAAAAGTAGTGTTGAAATTACCAAAACTGGCAACCCGATTACAAAAGTCTTATTATCCAGCGGAATAGTTGCAAATATCCCAGGTAACCCAATTACAACCAATATATTAAAAATATTTGAGCCAAAAATATTTCCAAGAGCAATTTCAGATTGATTACGCAATGCTGCCTTAACCGAGACCAGTAGTTCTGGTAACGAAGTACCAATAGCAACAGCAGATATCGCAATTACCCCAGTAGCAATATTTAACATACTTGAAAGAGCAACGACTGAATCCACCAAATATTTAGCACCGATAGACAAGCCAGCAATACCGATAAACAGCATTAGAATATCAGTCCGTGTCACCTTGGGTTTTTTAAATGGTTTATCTGCCTTATCATCTTTATAAACCAATGAGAAAGCAAGGTAAATTCCGTATGTTATTAGGAGAAAAACAGATTCAAAAAAAGTTATCTGCGCATCCCATGCTGTGATAACAAAAATTGATGTTGAAATTGCAATTAGTGGTAGATCAAGGTCTATTAAATCTTTTGAGACCGCAAGTTTTCTAGCAAAAATTGCTGCAACCCCAATTACAAGAAGAATGTTTGCGACATTAGACCCAATTGCGTTAGCGGCAACCATTTCAGCCGCCCCTTGAGAAATAGCAACAAAAGATGAAATTAATTCAGGAAAAGAGGTGCCAAAAGCGACAATTGTTACACCAACAATAAACGGAGAGAGTCCAACACCTAAACCAATTTTTTCAGCGGCATTTAAGAGCCAATCAGCCCCTTTGACCAGGGCAAACATCGAGATGATGAAAACAGCTATCCAAAAAAGTAACATATTTGTATATTATATCAGATAAAGTGTTTTATTTCTCTTCTGTATTTTCTTTAGATTTCTCTTCTGATACTTCGTTTATTCCTTCTTTTTCTTCCGTTACTTCAACTGATACTTCTTTTTCTTCTGCGTTTGGTGTTTCTTTTTCCTTGTCCTTGGTGGTGTCTGTAACAACTTCTATTGGCTTCTCTTCCTCTTCTTGTTTAATATCAACAAACATCATTTTCATTCTCTTACTAATTTGTTTTAGGGCTTGTCGTCTAATATTAAGAAGTTTACTTCTTTTTACTTTTGATCTCTTAATAATTTCAACTCTATCAATCATCGGAGAGTAAAGAGGAAAAATTTTCTCAACACCATAACCGCCTGTTGAGCGCCTAACCGTGAAAGTTGCACCTGCCTCGGTACCGTGCCTCCTCGCCAAAACTAGACCTTCAAACGGCTGAAGTCGTGTTTTATCTTTTTCTTGAATTTTCTGCCATACACGAACAGTATCCCCTGGTCTTATATCAAGTTTTTTTCTTAAATCTTCTTTAATTGGTGAAATTTCCATAGTGGACAATAATTTAACACAGAGTAACACTGAAAGCAAGAATTTATCCCATCGGAAAACCCCTACTCAAAAACAGAAATCGCTTCTTTAAAATCGCCAGGATATTCTGCATCACAAGAAACATTTCTCCCTGTGAGATCTATAAACTCAATATTCATTGCGTGTAACGCCACCCTTTTAAAACCAAGCAAGGTATCGCGTGCAGGAGCATAGAGTGAATCCGCAACAATAGGATGATAAATTGAGTGTAGGTGTACGCGAATTTGGTGGGTGCGACCAGTTTTTGGTTTCGCCTCAATTAGTGTAGTCTCCTTATTTGATGAACGCTGAAGAACCTTAAAATCAGTCACGGCATCGCGAATCTTCCCCCGAGCATTAGAGTTTGCCGACCACTGGCGAAAATCCTTTCTGCTTTTACCAATCGGGGAATCAATTACGAAAACATCCTCTTTTATGTTCCCATAAACAAAAGCATGGTAGGTTTTTTGAACCAGGTGTCCTTTAAATTGTTTTTTTAAATACTCAAAACCTTTTTGGGTGCGAGCAACTAAAATCACCCCTGAGGTATCTCTATCTAGGCGGTGAACAATCCCTGGGCGATCTATTAGCGTGCCCTCTTCATTATCTTTTTTTAGAATCATGGGCTCCCCAACACCCTCCACTTCTGGATATTTATCAAGAATAAAATCACAAAGGGTCGACTCTTTTGTTCGGCCATCTGGATGGACAATAAGACCCGCTGGCTTATCTAAAATCAAATAGTCAGCTTCTTCTTTTAAAATTTTAGGCTCACTCATTATAAATTTTTATTTATATTATTCTGGTTATCAATCTTTTCCCCCGATATAAAGCATTTTAAGGCGTGGCGATGGTTACTTAATCCAAATCAATATTTTCACCATCTAAAACTAGCGATTTAATCACTGCATTGCCAAAATTATCTACGGCAACCTTTGTGTAAATCTTACCTAGACTTCTTTCAATTTCTTCTCCCGTTCCTTCAGGAATAAAATAGCTCTCTATACCATACCCGATACTCAACCTATTGTTACGTGTGCTCTTGACCGTACCCGCAACAAAAATTCCTTCACTTGGTTTATTTTTCTCTATATTAGTAAGTGTTCCAATTTTATTATCATCAACATTTAATGAGACATAGACCTTATCCCCCTCGTTAAAGTTAGAGCCCTGATGAGGTAATACATCCATATTTACTGAGCCAATGTCGTAGCTCAAAACTACATAGTCACCTCTAAATAAATCCCTAGGATCAACTAGTCTAGTTTTCAATAACACCTCATCACCAGTTTGTAGAGTAAATTCTTTGAAAGCAATAAGTCCGCCAATAATTACAATCCAAAAAATACCAATAATGATAAAGCTCTTTTTTTTACCTACAGTATTATGCATTAAGTTTTGTGAAATCTTCTTTAATTTCCCTTCTTTTTTTCTCCATAGCTATTCCACCCAAAACTAAGATTAAGCCACCAACAATAAAGAACAGTGATTTACTCATTAATCCCCACATAAAGTCAAAGTATTTAGCAAGAATAAAAATGGAAAGCCAAGACGCTCCCATATTTACTATTTTAATATTTGATTTTTGATAACCAACGTAAATTAAGAATAATGTTAGTCCAGTAAATAGCAGATTGTAAACAGTGGTGTAAACACCTAACCCAGCAGGAAAGAAAAAGAAAAGAAGCGTAAAGCCAAGAATCCCTAAAGCAACGCCGTTTTCAAGCGAATTAGTTTTTGATTGTGAGGGATTGAAAAGTAAATTAATTACAAGCCCTATAGTTGCTAGAATAAAAATTAATACGATTTTTGTTATTAGATTAAGAGATATGTCTTCAAGTGATCTCACACTATCAACCCAATAATTAACAATGCCTCCTGAGAAAATCTTGAATGTTAACAAGAAAAGCGAAAGGATTGCAATTTTGATACCAAACATTCTAAATACCTGCGCGACCTTAGCTAGCTGTGGTTTAAAATAATGCAATCCACCAACACTGAAGAGCAAAACCCCTGCGGATAAATAAATAACCGGCAATAAAATAAATACACTTTCCCCCAAATAGGCACTTTTTGAGATAAGTAAGGCTACCCAGATGAAAAACAACATTGACGAAAGTGCGGCAATTGCTTCTGACTTGAAGACATAAACAAGTGGCAACACACCAATAATCCAGATTAGTAATAACGAGTGAGCGCTAGCGTTAATATGATATATTTGCGCGATTAAAAAAACACTCGCTCCAAAAAGTAGGGCTCCTAGAAAAAATAAAGATGCACCGACTTTTGGCAGATTTTTTTTGTTGTATTTAAACAAATACCCCAAATAATACGCCACGAAAGCACTACCCAACAAAATCAAAACCTTTATCATGTTTGGAATTTCTAACCAGTTTGAAGCAACAAATAATATTGCACCAATTCCGAGCAAGAATGAGCCGATTGTAGAGATTACCACAATAACCTTGTTCGATTTATCCTCTTTCCCTTTATGTTCTACATCGACAAGCATTTTTTGTGCTTGCTCTTGAGTTATTGTCCCTGACTCAAGCCACTCTTGAATTTGTTTTCCATTAGCCATAATATTGTTGTTATTAATTAAGTAATTAAATTATAACACTTTACAAGCTTTCTGCAGTCCATTAGAAATTTCAAGTGGGGTGCGTAGCAATAGCGAAGCAAGTCATTTTTTTAATGATCCCCTCCACTTATTTGAATTGTTTTAACTCCGTTAATCTCTACAACTGATATGCCAACATATTTATATCTATAATCTACTTCTAAATCAGTTATCTGACTATCTAAATTATTTTGAATATTTTTGTCTAAAAATGTAACTATACTAAATACACCGTCAAGATAACCTGTATTATATCCCTGTTGTTTTTGACTTTCTATGTATTTGTACAGAAACAAACCAGTTAACAATGATCCAATAATTAAACCGATGAATATAAATAATAATTTATTGTAAATCTTTTTCATAGTATTGTGTTTAAAAAATTAAAAGTTTATAAATATTTTAAAGGAAAAAAACAAATTTTCAATTCTTTATTTTAAAAATCTCCCCACAAATCATTAAATTTGTTAAAAAAGTGATTGTGCACAACATTGCGATTAAGTGAAATTTCTCCGAAGGAGAAATTTAGGACGGCTTACCGAAGACAACAACACCCTCTTAATCGCTGTGAACAAACACGATTGAAATGAGGGTGAGAATTTACAGAGTAAATCCGAAGAGTTCTGTCGCCAAAATTTATGGGAATATTTGACCCCAAAATGTTACATAATAGCCTCCTTCACAGCTTGCAACCCATCTCCCGAATGGAAACCACAT
>Ga0256845_1003714_pt1 | contig 10191 bp, 12 predicted proteins | sample RiftiametaG_FD_189101 | JGI IMG/M metagenome (GOLD analysis project Ga0256845, IMG submission 189101) | Tube worm associated microbial communities from hydrothermal vent at the East Pacific Rise, Pacific Ocean - Riftia | ecosystem: Host-associated > Annelida > Integument > Unclassified ... | reverse complement strand
CCCGTCGGTTAATACGATTCAATGCTTCAGTGATGGTCACCAATATGAAGGTTTTAAAATGGGCTTTTTTTGGGTTGGAATTAAATCAGGTAATTGTGAATTAGATAATTCGTTATCTAATATATGGTGACGAGTCCAATCAGCATATTGGCTTAATTGCTGGTTTGGTGGTCGGCGCGTTTTAGTGGATGATTTTGGAACAGGGATCACAATACCGATTTTTATTTTATTGCCTAAGTCATCTCTAATCATTTTTAACGCTGGTGCTAGATCTGTGTCATTAGAAACAATCACAACTTGCTTGGCTTCCATTCTTATTGCATCACGATATAAGTGGAGCGCAATATTTACATCTGTTTGTTTTTCTTCTAACTTCCAAACGTCTGTCCTATTATTTTTGTCAGGTGGTTTCTTGAATACAGGTAAAACGGCTTTACCTGCGGCATAGTAGCCTTTTATTATTTCTATTTGATTGGGATATAATATCTCTAATGCACGGTGGTAATTACTTTGAGACTTTTGAGCATGTGTTCCGTTAGAAGCAAATTTAGACTTGATATCGGCGGTAAAAAATTTGAGTTTTACAATGCTGGCTCTGGGTAATTGTGCTTGAAGAATTTGATCAGAAAACAGCTTAAATATATCAAGCCATTTATAAGGCGTTTGCTTTAAGCGGCCATAATAAAAATTGAATCCATCAACATATATTATTGTTTTCAAAGGGCTCATCAGCCTTTAGATATGAAAAAACCGCAATAAAGCGGTTTTTTCGCCCTAAGCAGTAGCCAATTTAATGACAATGCTACACAAGATAAACAGGAATAAAACTTATGGATGAGTTTAATGATGGTTTTACGGTTAACGAATTGATTGTTATAGAAAATATAGAGATAAAAACTATTCATTTACTCTCTGAAAATGATAAGTATATTATTGCTGTTAGTTGGTTTGAGTGTGGAGATACACATTTCAAAATGTTTAAAAAACAAAATGTTTCTAGTGTGAAAACTTTCAGTGATTTTTTATTAGAATATAATAAAAGTTGGTATGAGCTTGTTATTAATTGGATGGCAAAACCTTTTATGCCTCTTTGTTTAAAGGCTAATTAAATACAATCAAATAGATATGTTGGCCGAACTTGTGCTTTTGTGTATCGTTACTTATTAATTTAGGTTTTTTGGGAATGAGTAATGGCGGTAACTGTAGCGGAATATTTGGGACAAAGAACGGATGTTGATAGTGTTAATATAACTCCAGTGTCGCTAGGTGAAAGTGTCAAGTGTCCATTTATGGATGGTACATGCAGTAAGTTAGGTAAAAAACTCCAACCCGTCTGTAGCGTAAGGAAAAAGAATGGCACTATGTGGATCGTATGTGAACACAGGCTTTGTGCTACCCCAAAGACTAAAAAAATCAGATTGAATGATAAAGAAAAACGAGTTCCAGCATCACTAACTAAACACCAGATAGATACTTTATGGAAAATTGCTAATGCAGTATATAGAGGTGATTTTGATAAAAGTGATATTGTGGTTAATCGTGAAGTACCTATCCCAATCGAAGAAACAAATAGTAGCTATAAAGCCGATTATATTATGCGAAATTTAGCGCTAGGCTCAAAAATTGATGAAATTCTACTTGAAATGCAAGGTGGAGGAGAAACTAGTTCTACTAAAAGTATTTCTGATCATGTTGCTAATTGGGGAATAAGTGATCAACCAACAAATGAATATTTGAGACAGGAAGTAAAAAAACCCAGCTCAATAGAAACTAATGCTTGGAGAAGACAACAAGAACAATTTTTAGTCAAAGGAAATATTGTAAATCAAACGGGAGGAAAAATTGTTTTTGCCATTGGTGAACTCATTTATGATTATTTATACCCAAGAGTTAGTAGGGCTAATTTAAGAGATTTAAAAGAACATAATTGGACATTATGCTTGTTAGGAATAAAAGAAGATAAATCAGAGCCACCTGTTGAAGGTGCAATCCCTTTAATGATTGATGAAGAAAAAACAATGTTTACTAATTATTCAACATTTGTACGAACACTGACAGATCAAGGGGGACCTGAACCTTCTATTTTCCAAGGGAACTTCCTGTCCCTAAATGGTGAAGATGTAACAATTTAATACTTATAAAAAAGCATAGTGACTTTAGAAATCACTATGCTTATTTAATTTTATAATTTTTCTATTTCTATAATTTTTTTAGCTATCCACTCAATAATAGGTACAGCTACAGCATTTCCAACAGCTCTTAATCTATTAGAGTCCAATTCTCTGGAAACCCCTGAAGCCTCTCGTATTCTATAGGGAGCATTCGGCGCACAAATAGCATCTGCGCTTCCTCTTGAATCGGTTGTATAGGTTTCTCCATCGTTTCTATATCCTTTAGCTTGTGGTCCTGCTGTGTGCTTTCTTCCAATGCTTGCATGCTGGATAGAAAAGATATCTGATCTTGATAAGCCTTTTCCAACTTCGGAGGCAAAGTGTGACCTCTCGCCTCTGCCCGATTTATCAGTGACTGGATTTGCTCTATCGTCAAAAAGGACTTTAGAGGAGCGCATATTTCCATAACTTGCGACAATATACACTCTACGTCTTCTTTGTGGTGTTCCAAAGTATTTAGCGTCAAATACTCTCCACGAAACGCCATACCCGAGTTCATCCAAGGTTTTGAGGATAATTCCGAAATCAGCTCCTTCGTGGCTATTGAGCAGTCCGGGAACATTTTCGATGATAAGCCAGTCAGGCTTTCTTTCTTTGACGAGGTTTGCATAAGTGTAGAAGAGACCACTTCTTTCTCCTTTTAATCCTTTTCGTTTACCTTGGTTGGCAAGAGATACATCTTGGCATGGAAAACCTCCACACCAAATATTTGCATCAGGTATATTTTTAGCGTCTAGCTTTTTTATATCGGAGTGTAATGGGGTATCAGGCCAGTGTTTTTTTAATACTTTTTGGCAAAAAGTATTTACCTCACACTGGAAAACAACTTCCATTCCTGCTCGTTCACATCCGAGGTCAAAACCTCCAATCCCCGCAAAAAAAGATGCCACTTTATAAGGGTTATCTTGTTTAGATTGTGTAATTAAATTATTCAAAATGTGTTTAACCATATCAGCATCAGTAGATTTCTTTACCCATAAAAAAGCATCTAATGCCTGCTTTGTTATTTGGTAGCCATCGTGATTGCATACTTTAGTTGCAATCAATTCCCCTTTACGAATAAATCGTCTAGTTCCATTTATATCTTTCACTAAACCGTGTGAAAGAAGTATTTGAGTAATATCTGAAACATTCATAAAAGTCAGTCCTTGTTGAACATTAAGTTTAACAAGAATTTGTATTTATTGATATTAAAAATAACGAAATTATCATATGACATTGTATTTATTTAGAAATATTTTATCTGTATTTCTTGTTTTGTTATTTCGGCCGCATATTATTTCGGCCGAAAAAGTTAAGGTAGGAGATAATTTAACTTAAATCAAATTGCAAAAGTAGCAAGTCAAACGGGTAAAATTGATGATCAGGACTTAGAATCAGTTAAAATAGCCATTTAGGCCTTTTTCTTTAAAAGCCTATCTCATTGGTAGGCTTTCCTTAAATCCCCCTCTAAAAAAGCAATTTAAGATAGATTAGCTTTAATATTTATTTTATATCTCATTGAGCAAGCTCAAATCGCCAAACCAGAAAAACGAGCTTGCTCGTATGCTCTTCCAAATTGTCTTTCTAAAACAAAAAAATAAGCTCAATTTCACTCTAAAGAAAGAGATCTAAACTTAATAACTTATCTAGTCTTTATCAAGACTTATTAAGGGGGGTAAATATAAATGTGGTCAGGGGGGTAAACGATAATGTGGCAGGGGGGTAAACCATGTTGGTATTATTTTGATTTGACTAATCTTTAAAATCCTATTTAATAAAATTAAGACGTAAAAAAAGCCACTTTGCAGGTGGCTTTATTAAATTGAACTTCATCTCTGTCAGGAAGATACTTATATATTTAGCAGTTAATTACATATTGTAAAGTACGCAAAGCTAAAAATATTATTGTATTACCTCTTAATTGTTAAAGTTTAAGCGTTTAATTAAACAATAAGAGAGAGTAATTAAATGATAAACAATAAAAACAACAAACCTTTTCTAGCGATCCCTTTCGATATGATGAACACAAAACACCCACTCCACAAGACACTTTATAAAGAGTTAGTGAACTTTAAAACTAATCTTGAATTAAAAGTGTTCATGGCAGTTTTAGCAGAAGCTACGATGATTTTAAAAACGACAAAGAAAAAAGGAAAACAAACATTTTCAACAGTCGGTTTTCTTGGCGATAATAGTTTTTTACCAGGTTCTTTAGTAGAAAAAAAATTAGAAAAAATCATTAACGAAATGAATACTCCATTTTTTGATAACTTATCATTTAGTAATAAAATAGTAGAGTTTAAATTATCTGATATTTATATAAAATCAGCTTTAAAACGTCAATTTATAAAAATAGACTTAATGAGTTTAAAATCATTAACAAGCCCGAACACAACTAAATTATTGATATTACAATCTTTGTATCCATTTTCTGAAAAAAATCCAAAACGATTTATATATTTAAATTTTCTTTTAGAGGTTTTTAATATCAGTAAAAAAATGACAAGAAAAGATCAAATTAGAGCCGTAAAAGATGTTTTTAGAAGTTTAGAAAAACTTGAATTATTGCAGTGGGAATACATCTATCCAAAAAAAGCTAATGATGACAAAACTCTAAAAGCATACTCTTTTTGTTATTCAGCGTTTACTCCTGAAATCAAAGAAGATAGCGAGATTACAGAAGAAGTTAAACCCGAAATAAAATCAAATAGCATGAATATCAAAGAAGATACTGAAACACTCATAGAAAATGTTGATGAAACTTTTAATGGAGAAGATTTTGATTTAGATGAATTGTTAGAAGAACACACCATAAGACATTCAGAGATCGGTCATACTGAATATTTAAAACACGTAGAAAAATAAACAAGGACGTTTAAAAATGGCAATAGGTAAAAAAGAAAGAACAAAAGAAAAACTCTACAATGCTTTAATTGAAGAGTATGAAGATGAATTAAATGATTTAAGCTGTTATTTAGAAAATTGGACAATGGGAGATTAACAACGCTACAGGTCAATAAAATGGTTTTACAAACAAAATTTTGTTTTAATAAAAATAGTCGATTAATTAGACTGTTTTTTATGTTCGAATATTAATAATAAATCCTTTTTTACTAACGCAAAAATCAAAGATTTTCTTATTTACTCATTATTTATTTCAAACAAAAAGACGTTTAAAAATAAAATAATCGAGCCGCTTCTGATTTAGTTAAGTCTTTTTATTATTCTTAGATTTTTTACTTTTTAAATTTATGCTATTTTCAAGTTCAGTCGCTTTTTTAGGATCCACTTTTCTTAATTCAGAAATAGCATTTTTAACATCTGTATTTGAAATATCAATTTCAATAATTGATAAATCTATCTGTGTATCTAAATCATTTATAACATTTGTATTGTTTTCTATTCTATCCAGTAATTTTTGAGAAATATTCAAATCATTTTTAATTAAATCAGCCTTAAAAATTAAATCATTATTTAATTTTTTATTATGCTTTTCACTTACGTTTTTATTATGTTCATTATTTAAAATAAGCTGTTCCACCTTTTGTATTTCAACTTTTGCACTTGCCAAAAGTGCATTTTTATCTTGTTTTTGTTCAGGCTCATCAACTTCTAAAATTAATTCTTCTAATAAAATAGCTTTTTCAATTTCCATTTTTTCTAATGCTGTTTTTTTCATCTTTTAAAATCCTTTTTATGGTGTTTTGGTTTTTGGTTTATTACTGTATTTTCTACGATTATTCATTTTTTTTATGTGCTTTTTTTTCTCTTCAACTTCAATTTTTTTAATTTCTTCAATAAAAACGGGTACAATATCTGATTTTTTGGTTAATGAGTTATAAATTGATATAGCCATATCCTTTAGTTTTTCGGCTCCTGATAATTTCATTATTTTTGAAGTTAAACCCGGATTTTTTTCTTGAAAATCTAAAACAAAACTTTTTATTTTTTCAGCATAAAAACCTAAGTCATCAAGGCGGTTTAAATCGTTTTGATGTTCTATTATTTGATCGAGAAGATTCTTTTTTTCTTGCAAATTTTTAGAATGATTTTCAACCAACTCATTTGTTCTTAATTCTAACTCTCGAACAAAATCAGCCTTGTTTTTGTGATCCTTTTTGCTCGTTTGCTTCTTCTCTCCCCGATCAAAACCAAACTTTTTAAAATGTTTATGTAGTAAGTCTTGGGAGTTCTCCCAATCTTTTTTTCTCATATTTCGTAAACAAGATTTATTTTTTTCAAAATCATAATTTAAAAATACTGCGTGAGCGTGTATATTTTTTTTAATATATTCCGTTGTAAAATCTTCATCAGGATTATCAATAGGAATATATTTTTTTTGTTCTTCAGTGTCTAATTTCTCATACTTATCAAAATCAATTGTTGTACCTTCATCTAGGTGGAACTCAAAGCCGATAGGCTCAAATCCATATATATTTTTATACTCATTCATAAAGTCTTTTGTTGCTTGTTCTATCTCGTCTTTTTTACCGTCATTTAGGCACTTTTCAAACTGCACAGAGTCAAAAATTAAAACACTATCAATGAACGTATTACTATTTTTTTGAAGAGCTAAATTATTAGCTTTTTTGGCTTGTTCAAGTTTATTTTCATAGTGACTTTTTAAATCACAATTCCCAAATGAAAAACCAAAATTATTTTTAGTTAAACATTCAATTGCATTAACGTTTATAGCCATATTTCGTAATACGTGATCGATCTCGCCTACGTTGCTATTTTTATAATATTTTGTATTTACGGCACAGTATTTTTTACCCATTTTTTAAGCTCCTTTTTATCCAAAAGAACATATAAAAAAAGTTTTTCAAGGGCTGATAACAAAGGCTGTGAAATAATAGCTAGAACTGCATAAATAAAAATTATAAGGCTGTGAAAAAATAACTGTGCGGAGCGCTGTTTTAGCACACTAAAACAGGCGGAGCCTGTATGTGGTCATTCTGACGATTGGGGAAACCCCAAACCCGTTCGATAAATCTCACCCGTTACACTCTCGTAAACTCACAAAATCAAGGTCAAGAAATTATTGTCAAATTAGCATAGATTTTTGTTTTTATTGTCCGTTGGACAAAGCATTTTTTTCTGTGATAATTATTCAAGTGTCTTAAATTTATCGTTATCATATTTGACAATGGATTACTTTGTGTTATCATATATGATAATAAAAGGTTTTAATTTAAGGAGAATAAATATGAGTTTGATAGATAGACAAATTGAAGCGGCTGAAGCTGAACTTGCAATTAAGTTTAAAGATTACAAAGAAAATAGAAATGAAATATCTAAAATGCGAGTTGATGCAGCGGGTAAAGAATTATTAATTTTAAAAAGAGAAAAGGAGAATGAAAATGGCTAAAACCTATAGCGGTTGGACACAAGAAGAAATCTACGAAGCAGAAGAAAATGGGGATTATATTCCTAGTATAGTTCTTATTGATTTTTCAAATGATGAACCAGACGAAGAGGATTAATTTTAAAATTCTTTGTTGTCATATTTGACAATAAAAAAAGAAAGTTATCATTGTTGATAACCTTTTTTTTGTTTAACTTTTCTTTATCTTTTGTTTAATTTTGACTTTAACAAAGTTTTTCAAGCACTCTGTAAGCCGTTAAAAATTGATATGTTATTTCTCGTTCATACTTCACTTTTTTAATGAAACCAAAGCTTTCAAGAGCTTTTAAGCTACGTGATAAATTAGGTTTTGATAAATCTTTAAATGTTTTTGTTTGATATTCATTAAAATCTTTAAACTGAAAAATACTTTTTTCTAAATCCCAACAATCTAACATTAGATTAGCTAAAACTTTTAAATCTGTTTTGCTTGCTTTACAACAAATAAAGTCATGTAGAACTTTTTTATAAACTTCTGTATCAATATCTCGATATGTTAATCCAGTTCTATTGCTTGCTATGTCATACATATTTTTTGATAGATTTTCAAACTTGTTCTCTGTCATAAATCCCCCCTTTTTTAAAATTCTTCATTATCATATATGATAACAGAAAACAAGCCGTTGTCAAATATGACAACGGTAAATTAATATTTAAATATTAATTTTAAATTGAGGTAATAATTTAGTAGCTTTTTTAATCTGATCAAGTATCTCTACATCTTAATCCATTTATTTAATCTAATGAGTATTGTTTTTCAGGGGTTTGAATGCCCCAATAATTTGAAGCTTTTAATATTTCTATGAATTTACCATCCATTCTATCGCTATTATAAGCTTCAAGTATTTCCTTTTTTAGCTCAAAAAATTCATCAAAATATTTAACTATCCTTGAATTATCTTTCTTTTCAATTTTACTATTTGAAAGTATAAAACTCACTGTCTGACCATCGTTATAAAGTGCGGTACAAGCTTTTGAGTCGCTAGAAATAATAAATCCTGCAAAATTTTCATTTATAAATCTTTTTGCTTTCGTTATTGAAGTTGGATCTGTTTTATCAAAGTTATCAAGTTTATTATCGCTTGATAATCTCGCAATATTAACTTTAAAACCTGCAATTCTAGTATCGTTTATTTTTACTAACTTTTGCAATTTTGAGCTTTCTTTCAAATAAATAGTAAAATCTAATTCGTAATTATCATCATCATTTAGTTTTTCTATCTCATTCATTCTATTTTTTATTTTTTTTGTCTCTAATGCAATTTCACTAATCTTTTCTTTTAAAACTTTGATCGGTTTACTATTATCTTTTTTTTCGCTAATCATTCCAAACATATTAGGCGTTGAGGAAATAAAATCATCATATTTTATAGATTTACTTTTACACCCCAAAACTCTTCTTCCTTGGCACTTCAACATATAATACAACGTCCGTCCTTTCTTCGTCATTTTATCATCTGTTTCAAAATAATATTTTTGACCACAACCTGAACAAAATATTTTTCCCGTAAAGATATTAATTGATTTTCTACCTGAATATTTTTTTGTCTTTTTTGTTTTTCTCATGTCTTGAACTACATCAAAATCATCAATTGAAATTATTGGAGGGTAATAATTTTCAAAGACATCACCCGTTTTTTTAATAATTAAATCACCGATAACACAACGACTATTCAACATATAACAAACTTTTGCCGAACTCCATGTGTTGGTGAAATTCTTATGTCTATTTCTTGAAACGGGATCAATTTTTTCATTATTAAAAATCCTAGCAATATCTCCCATTGATGTCCCACTGATATACATTTTAAAAGCTCTTTGAACAATTTTTGCCTTATCATTTATTATAAAATTTGTTTCGTCTCTTGTGCCTTTGTTATCTATCCAACCCGGAAACATACCGACAAATTGAATTTTTTTACCATCATTTAATTTATCAATTTTTTTATCAAAGCTCTTTAAAATTCGTTCTGATTTAAAAAAACTTTCTTTATTTGCCTGATCCATCAGCATTTTTGAATACATAATACTCATAAAATCGTTTAAGCTTTCTTTTGTGTAAATTTTATTATCCATTAAGGTAATTATATTTACATTAGCTTTCAGTATTTCACGGAATAATTGATAAGCATCGTCAAGGCTTTGTCGAGATAGTCGATCTATTTGCTCAATACATAAGTATGCCGAACCATCATTTTCAATTGCACCTGCTTTTAAAGCTTCGAGGAAGCCACCTAGCGAGCCTTTTTTAATATGATCGGCTTTGTATGCAGATAAACCTAAATCCTCTAATTTAAGACTATGATTTACTGTATATTCGTTATCTTCTGCATATTTTAAAATGTCTTGCCATTGACGTTGTAATGAACTTCCGCCTGACTGTTGTTTACTACTAAAACGAATATATGGGTAAATTATTTTATTCATTCAAAAACTCCTTAAATTATGCAAATATCAATATATCAGTATTCCTGTTAATTATACACTGCATTACCCTACGAAGGGCACGGCAAACGCATGAATGGTCAGATCAGTCATAATATCGGCAATAATACTTTCTCGGCATATCCAATATCCAGAGCCGCTTTATAACGTTTACCTTTCATTCCTCGCTTATGCGTTTTTTCTTGC
>Ga0256845_1003713_pt1 | contig 10195 bp, 17 predicted proteins | sample RiftiametaG_FD_189101 | JGI IMG/M metagenome (GOLD analysis project Ga0256845, IMG submission 189101) | Tube worm associated microbial communities from hydrothermal vent at the East Pacific Rise, Pacific Ocean - Riftia | ecosystem: Host-associated > Annelida > Integument > Unclassified ... | reverse complement strand
TTCTCCATTTTTTTTGTTTGCCAGCACCCTGCCAGCAATATTTAGACGTAATTATATTCAAACAAATTCACTTTTTTTATTTTTTTTATTTTTTTTATCTAAAAATAGGCGAGAATTAGTTAATAAAGAACATTAACTATTGGTTGACAAGTGCTTGGAATTATTTCCTTTTTGCCCTTCGTTTTCTAACCCCACGAAGAGCAAGACAACAGGCGGCCGATCTCACGTCGTTTGGGACTTTTCGACGGGGCTTATATGATGATTTTTTCTTTTTCTTCCTTGGCATTCTATTATCTCCTAAATAGATTAATAACAGCTTCACCGTCGTTCTTAAGCTGTTTTCCGTAGTTGACGCCGCGCTCAATCAGCGCCGCCGTGTCTGATAGATACCCCGCCATGTCGGCAGGAACCAGATCCATTAGATCGGGTAACATCGCCTGTAAATCTGTTTCTAAATCACTGATAACACTTCCCCACATGCGTTTGACCATGCGACGCTCAAAGGCCAGAACCCACGCACCCGACCTCTCTATGGGCGGATACACCCTGATTTTATGGGAGATGACAGGATCAAGTCTAGTGGTTCTCCCCGGTTCAATAGTGATCACCTTGGCACCAATCAATCCTGACTGCTCCCATGTCCAACGCTGATATTGTGTTGTCCCACGCGCCCGATTGCGGCCGCTGAATTGACGGATGGAACGACTACCCCAAACAGGAACGGCAAGATATTTGCCTGATTTGACTTCAAATTTTGATTCTGTGGCCATGGGCAAATTCCTCGCCTGCAAACCATCTATGGCGCATGTGCTGACCCACGGTAAATAAACGTCCTTAAGCCATCTCTCAAAGCTTAAATGAGGGCGCTTGTGGTCAATGATATTGCGCCAAATTGCGTATCTTGCGGGTAATGTCCAGCTGGAGACGTGACGGGATTCTAAGGGGAGCCACGCGCCCCCTGTAACAGGAAACATCGAACGCAAATAGTCACGGGGATCACCGTGCCCATTGGCACGTAAAAACTCTAGTACTATTTTATATGTTGGGGTTGCGTACCTGATACCAGCCGTCGATAGACCGTATGCTTTGTAATATGCAGCATACGCACGTTTTAAAAAATCATAGCGAGCGCGTATGTCGGCGACTGCTTCTGGAATAGGGAAAAACTCCCCCTCAGAAACGCTCACACCCTTAATTTCAGCTGAATAACTATCATTGCGGGCGCTGTAAATATACCCTGCAATGTCAATGATAGACGGCCAGCCAGAGCGAGCATACCCTGCCGCATCCATGATTTTCTCCACGATAGAGAACGGAATTAGATCGACGCCTGGACGGTGCGCATTCATTACGTCATGTTTTCCGACACGGTAACCAAACCACTCGAAGTCAAAGGCTACATCGTTCTTCAAATCGTATCGCCCACCGCCCGGAGGTATCCCGCCAGCTGTACGCAATAGGCCGGGGGTGATCACTTGCATCAAGTTGTATGATGTACGCTGTATATGGTTCTCAAAACCATCACACACAAAGTCAATAGCCTCACGTGCTGATTGGCTGTCAGGAACGAAGGTCGGCGTCTGTCCAGGCACTCCGATGTTTGCGGTTTCTCTGAAAGGGGTTAATTCTAGAATACCAGGCCTTGAACCAGCGGCCACTAATCCAGGCTGGACGGCGGGAGAGTAGACAACGCGCCGCTTGCCCATCGACACCAATCCACCAGGTAGGGCAGGGGTTTTTGATATTTTTTTTTGGAACAGTGAAAAGATAAAATCTAAAAAAGTCATCTCGACAACCAGTACACGGCGACGCCAACAACAAGGCCTATTAACAGCACTATCATAGTTGTATTTGCGTCGTTTGGTGTATCGCAATATTTTTCTTCACCATGATCATTTGTATGTGCCCTGGTCCACACCGTTTGAGCGTGATGTAGGGGTCTATTGATCCAGTGCCGCCTACCCTTTTTGACGACAGACCCCCAATTCGGAAATCTATCGACTAATGAGGCAAAAGTAAGATTAAAGCCCTCGCTTCTAAGAATGTCCAACTTTTTGCGAACATTACCCCATCCAACAGCGTATGCACAGTCAGCAATCCTGACAACATCGGCCGTCTGTGGGCTAGGTGCCCATCGTAACATGTGCCGCCGTACATTTTGTAGTTGCCGCTCGAACAACCACACTCCAACGCGGATTTGCTTTTCGGCGTTGGACATTCCCTTACCGCCCATGTTCGAAATGTGATCATAGTCTGTGTGATGCACGCGGTTGTAATCGTTTGTGACCAACCCGATAACCTGCATTAGTCCGCGTGCATATCCACCGGCCGCCGCGTGTCTATTGGCCGTGCGACCTATTACGCCATTTGATTCTTGTTGTATTATTGATAAGACAATATCAGGGCTTGCGGTCTTAACGACGCGTTCAACGATGCCTCTAAAGCGCTCTATCCGACTTGGAAACGTCATTTAAGCAATCCGACAATTGCAGGGGCCCCATTGATCTGCTCTAGGCGTTCGTGTTGATTACAGACCATTGCTGCTACCTAACTCGTTCAGGCCTGCATCGGCAATCACAGGTACCCATACGATTTTTCTAAAATAAACAAAGCATCGATTGCTTATACTGATGGCTATGCGCCGGTCCCTCCTGTCTATATGTATCTGATACCACTGGTTGGCTGGCAAATACTGTTCGCGCAGGACATTCCTAACGGGTAATTCTCCATCCTCTCGCATATATGCATCACGCGCACCTGACATAATCTCCCATGTGCCATGGCTCAATACGATTATTTGATCACTACCGTCGCCGACAACGCGGCGAGCCTCGGTAGTTCGTTTGACATATCCGCAATTGTGCATCTATTCCACCATCGAGGGTAGCAACAAAGAAGGGTGATCATTGATTTTTAAAAACCCAATTTTCCGAAAAGACACGCGCCGCCCAACCAATGAACTAACTGCAATCTGACGATCGCGGTCATCGATATGAAACTGAAACACATATCCCAGGGGGATAAATTGCCTGGACGAGGATGTTAACGCGCTTTCACCCTCTGACCCTTCCAGTAGAATCATATCGGCGTTGGCGCACACCTCCCAACAACCACTAGGCAGGATTAATTCTTGACTGGTGCCGTCTGTTTCAATTGAGCGGGTCTCGATTGTGCGACGGATATATCCAGTAACAGGCCCGTTGTTGTATCCGCCCATCGTCTATCCTCTCCAGTAAAACACGGGGAATTGGCCAGTGTTTCGGTTGTATTTTAACGCTTTGTAACCAGGAGCAATACTGTCGTTCGGTGGGTCATCCCCATAGATAGCACGCAGATCGAACCCGTGTGTCCTTTGGAGTTTAGCGCTTGCCAATTTTTTCAGCCATTCATTCTCTGGAAGGTCTCGAATCTGTCTCCATTGAGTGCCTCCCAGGCCTAACCTCCTGGCATAGTGGGACAAATATTTGCCTCGTTCAGCAAGAATATAACCCCGGAAACCGGGGCCTATCTGGTCATATATAGCCGGGTTGGAGGGGGGGTTTTTACTATGTTTCTTGGGCGCTGGCTTTGACACTTCGATATTACGAGGCGCGTCAACGTGCGCTATTTCGGGCACGTCCGGTAGATATTCAACTGCCTTTCCAATGTTGCGAATGACGGAGCCCAAGGTTGGGTTTTCGCTCGAACCTGAACCCTTGTCACTGTCACTGTCAGGAGTTGTGGGTTGCTCAATCATTGGGATTTCGTCGACAACAGCATTACGCTTTGACCGCGCTAGCCACCACCAGATAAGCGCCGCGATACCAGCAACGCCGCCACCAACAAGAATTGTTTTTGTATTTTTTTTCATTATTTTAGAATCCTGTACATAACAGCAGCTACAACGCCACCGGCCGCAACTATTGGTAACAGCGCCCATCCACGAGGAGAAACGCTTCGCATAGAATTTGACACGGCGGCCGTCGTCGTCTGCCCTGACGATTTGACATCCAACAAGACAGCAATAAGAGAGTTGACGGGCACTGGATCGATGTATGCTGTTACGGCTCCAAGGTCTCGCATTGCGTCCATAAATATACCATCGCGTGCGCCCTCATGTGACGATATGTAAATAATAGACTTATCGTCAGTGTGACGAACGACGGCTAGTAATCCAACGGCGTTAAGCCTGGTAACAATGATCAGCTCAGAAGGAGCAACCCCTGGCCACCGGACGCCGGTCAAATACCAGCGTCCGGTGGCCAGGGTGTGAGAGGCGCGGGACATCTATAATTATTCCGAATAAGGCAAGGGGTTTCCCTTGCCTGTAACAGTGTCTGAGGGGGTTTGTAGTCCTGGAGTATCTCCGGTCCCTGCATCATCTGACAAGGCGTCCATATCTACACCAGCGCCTGCGATAGCAATAGGATCTTCTATCGCCGGAGTAGCAGGATTGGCAGTTACCAGCACCGGGGGACGTTCAGCGTCTGGTTCAGGTGGCGCTACAGGCGGCAATGTAGGGGGTATTATTCCCTGTATATCCCTCCGGCTTAATAGCGCGGCCGTAATTGCAGACGCTACCCCGCCCAATATGGTGGCGATTAAGATAGACACTAATCAACCCTTACAGGGATCGCTGCTAATTCGCCACGTTCAAGGCCTAACGAGCCAGCTGGGCGCTTGCTTACTGACAACATTTTAGGGTCAGTAGCAGATGCCGAATCAATGCCCAAGACGGCGGCATATGAATCTGTTTGAGCATCTGTCAACGCGATATTGAGACGCCTGGCATATAGTGTATGCCCTGTTCCGTGCGTATTTTGGGCATCTTCAACTCGTACTTGCGAGCATAGTTTCTGGTCAAATCTGCTTTGTGCATCCGTCGGCATAATCAACGGCAAATACCTTAACGGCGCTATGGTTATGTTATAAACGCTCGTAGGCTCATCGCGGCGTGCGTTAGCAGCGTCAACAATATCTTGTCCGGTCAGCTCGGACTGGACAAGCACGCCGTCAAGTTCCAGTCTGACGCGGCCGTCCGGTACAACATATACACCACCGTTGGCCTCGTGAGCGATCAGCCAATCCATGCGCCCTTTGCGGTCTGCAAACTGGACGCGACTATTATCATCCCTGAACCATTCGCCGCGCCATGGACTAGGAATGAATTTATCTTTAGTCCAATAGGTTAGCAAATTGACGGTTATCTCAATGCCAGAGGCGGATATACCCCAGTTGCCGGGGAGTTCGCCAATGACTGCCGTGTACTCGCCTTGTCCCTTCATTGCAGCCAAGGGAAACATGCCGTCTTTGTTTCCTTTCCCGCGCCCGTTGGGCTGATAGAGTTTTTGCGCAATAGGAATTATCCATGAGTGTTTTATCCGCGTGGGAGATGCGCTCGAGGGGATAGGAGTAATGTTGAAAAGAACGTGATCTTTGTGTATTTTTATCGTTTCGTCAGCAACATTCATCACGTTTAAGATCGAGCCGGGCATGTCACGGAGCCACTCATGATTAAGCCCAGTCAGACTATGCGTTATCAAATTCCATATGTCGAGAGCAGATAAGTCATGCGCGGCCGCAGACTCTTGTATATATCCGTCAATACAGACCTCTACCCCGGCTAGATAGCCGTGATACCCGTTCATTTTTTCGCCAATTTGACGAAACGTTTCACGGACGGTTGATTTCTCGGTAAGAGCCTGCTTTAGCAAGCGTTCATGTCTAAAAAAACCTGTCATTTTATCTGTTCCTTAGCTTCTCGATGATCTGCCAGATAGCGCCACCAATAACTACGAGGGCAGTGCCGTAAATAGCCGTTTTAGTCAATTTGTTCATTGTAAAAATCCTTTCGTTGAAATTGATAATATTCTAACGCCGGATGACTGTCAAATATTTGTTTTCGGCAGATTTCCTCGGAGCGCCTTAAATTGATATTGTTGTAAACGCTGGTTAGTGATCCAGTCATTGTCTCCAAAGTTATCTACTACCCAATTTTTATTGGCTTTCCCGGCTAGTTTGGAAGCCAAAATAGTACGCGATTGTTGCCAAATACCATGATAAATTGTTTTTGGATACTGAACGCCAACCAATAAATGTGTTGGTCGTAGCTCATTTTCCACATTCAATAAATGACGACCTGAGTACACTATTGATTGTAGTTCTTCACAGCCACTAAAACGCCCGCCGCCGCTGGGTGCAAATGAATATGCTTCATCCAGAACCAGCGCAATATCACCCTGATTTATTGCTTCTCGAAATACAGGAATATACTCAAGAGCGTTGGCGTCGAGTTGAAAAATTGCGATACGGGGAAGTTCATCATCCATCAAATAATCGGCGAACGCCCTATATCTCCGGGCTCCGGGCATATCCTTGGGTTGATATTCGTTCAACCGATCACAGATAAAAACCCCCTGGATAGAACGCAAGCGAGATAAATAGATCGCACGCTTGCGAAGGTTGTAAGTCTTACCTGACGCTTGCCCGCCTATCCAGATTTCATACGTCCTGTTCAGTGGGGCCATCTGTATCACCTGCTATATCATCTGCTATATCGTTTGAGAGCTTTAGTATCCCCGTCGCCTCGAAGATCATCGGTGAACTGGCAACGGCTGTCGTGATGACCACGCCAAGAATCGCTTCTGTTAATGGTGACACCGGCGGCGCTAAAGATAGCAGCTGCACCCAACTGTCAGCGCATGCATCCAGACTCTCAGGGGAGGGTCTAGACTCAATATGCGCAATCGCACCAACTGTTTCTGATACTGTTGACAGTGCCTGTAATACAAATTTTCTGTCGACATTTCGCTCCACAATAGGAGCTACAAATGGCGATACCACAGGCGGCAGGTTTGTATTGTGTTTTGCGTTATGATTTTTTATCAAAATATCCAAATCGCTGACAGCACCTGCAATTGCCGTCCGGGTGTCCACAATTTCGGACGGGTCTTTTCGTTTTCTCCTGGGTTGCGGTGTGCGCTTAGGCATATTTTTACTGCCGGTAGGACGGCCACCCTTTTTACGTGCCGATTCAACAACGTGTCCAGGGGCTGACTCTGTATCTGCACCTGTTTCTCTGAACATTGTTAATTCTACACCCGAAGGGTTTGTTGACTTTTCGGACTTGATAGTCTTTTCTGTTGGATTCTTTTCGTCGTTTTTTTCCATCGCTCGCTTACCTGTTCCTTTAAAATTTCGCGTTCATTCAGATCATTGGGAGCACCTAGATATACAGGATCTCCCATCGCATCAACCTTGTATAATTTACACAACAACACCCATGTGAGCGTTGTTGATAATTTTAATCTGTAATTTGGAATTGTGCCACAGCTAGGACACACTGCTTCCGCCTCTGGCCGGTCTGTATCCCAGTCGTAGTCTGGTTCAAGAACGTTCCTGAAAAATCCGTACCGGTCGCCAAGACGTTGCCCGAATGTGGCAACTTCCCAACGCGCCGCCAATCTAGGATTTATCATTTTTGCACGGCCTTCATCGGTTGACAAGCCCGCGATCCAGTCAGCATTATTGCTGCCTGGCGATTTGACAGAATATGCAGCAACTTCTTTTGCTGCACTGGCTAAATCGTCGCCACGCACGAGCGACACAGAGACAAACCCTGCACCCTCCCAAGCGCTAAAGGCCTCCACCTGGAGGTCGACATGGTCCACATAGCGACCGTAGAACAGCGCGTGTAAATGCACGTTGCCATGGCCAGCTATTTCCAGATTGACCCACGCGCCCGACGCGGGCGAACCGAATTCTCTCCATACCCCCCGCCATGCCTGACGCAAGCCACGCGCCCGACGGCGCAACGCGCTAGGGGTTAGGTCGTCGGCAGCGTTCGGGTCATACTGCGCTGTTAACACAATGTGTCGCCACTGATATCGCTGGTTTTTTGGAGCAGTTGAAATTATTTCATCCAGCCATCGAGACATTTTAGCTGATTTTTTTCGGCCGCAACGCGGGCAACTTCTGGCATGGCAGGGTTGCCCACCTGAAGGCTCGGTAAGTTTCCCTGAACCTGGACGGGGACACCCGCACTTACAAATTTCACCAACGACATGATGACTGCATAATTGTAGCGCGGTTGCTCGCCTTCTAAGTGACTGCTCACGCGGGGACGTCCCCGCGCCCGCCAACACGCGCAATTCATCCGCGATTGAACGTGTCCAGACGGGCGCGGTCATCCAGCGTTGAGGAAATATCGGCACTATTTGACCATTTCCCCTAAGTCTTTTAACATTTCCTCTTTGTACTTCTTTTGCCACTCCCCCACGGCTTCGTGCATCGCCCAATGCGCATAAGTTTCTGGCTCATTGTTTCCGTGCGCGGCGAAATCAACACACCTATTGTGCTCTGGCGTGATTAGTAAAGAATAAGAACAGAAGCCATGTTTAATGGTCGGGCGCGTGGACGGGATTAATTCTTTCCATGATTTGCAATTGTAGCAAGTTTTAATATTCATTTTTTATATCCCCTTTAATATTCTGCATTGTATTCGCCCTCTCTGAATTTTGGAAATTTTTTTCTTGCCAGATACAATAAAGAATCAGCGTCCGTTAGAAAGTCTAAATTCATTTCTACCCCCGATTATTTCCCTACGGGAAATTGAATAATTCCCGATAGTTGGAGAGATGTTTCTTGTTCTCAAGTTAAGTCCCGATTTCGCCTCTGTCGAGGCGAGGATCGGCGCTAAAGCGCCTCTCCGACTCCCTACGGTCGGCCAGGGAGACAACAGGGCAACCTCAGGCGTGAGCATTACCATTTTTTTTGAGCGTCGTTGGTACTGGTGTCGGCATCGCCAGGAAGAACTATTTTTAGGCGATACTGTGGACCACCGTTTTTCGGCTCGTCAACGGGCACGATTACAATTGACGTGTGAGGTTGCAATATTATCGAACATGCCACATCTATGCTGCCAGTTGCGACAACATTTGACCCGCGTTTTTTTGGTGCCCATAAAGCGCCAATCGAAGTCCAAATTTCATTTTTTTTTGTCATTTTTTTACCCTTTTTGTTTGCCAAAATAAAACCGGCCGATTCGCGCCAAATGGAGAAAGCGCAAACCGGCCGGAAGGGTGTCAATGCCCGCGCATCGGCCGCCCTGTTGTCACCTGGATTGGCCGTCCAGGATATGACTATTATTCCGACTGTTTTTTAATTTGTCAAATAAATTTACACAGTTAGTTAATGTTCCACATTAACGCTTACGGTGTAAGTGTTTGTTTTTGTTATGTTATTTTTTTTAGCCTCCTTCTGGGTATGGGGTTTTCTATCGCGTTTTTGAGTTAGTAATTAATCGGGTATTTCGTCGTCGGGGCCTAATAACCCTGGTAAACGATGCACGCCGTAAATTTCCCATTCGCCGTTTTTTTTGCGAACATAACACCTGGTACTCTTTATTTTGCAAGTGCCGGTATACTCTCCGGCAAGCGTTACCTTTCGATAGCATTCTGTTATAGCTACAGATATTCCCAGTATTAAGCAGTTTTCCTCTGTCAAATAGATTAGCTCTTTGTTTTTTGTTTTCATTTTACTTACCCCCATACCCACTGTCCGATTCGGGGATCGTAATACCAGTTGTGGTCGCCGGGAACAACCGTCAGTCGACAAACCAACCCTGTGTTGCCGGGGAGAACATAGAACTCATCAATCATCCGTTTGAGTGCTATATCGGCGCTCTCTTTACTTTTGAAAAACCCGTGCTCTCCGCCGTTAAAATTGTCTACCACTTTGTACATTTTGACTCTCCTTTGTTTTTTTTTGAAAACTTATAGCCGGACGAGGAGTCGAACCCCGCCGAGCTGCCAGCCGGTTTAGTCGTCAAGATCACTATAATCTCTACAGTCAATATCCTCGTTATGCGCCCGCACACTGATACCACGACTGTATTTGCGCAGTGTCTGTCTCGTGCCACACTCGAGTATGCCGGTTGCGTATTTATGCCCATGGGTATCAATCCATTTGTCACGAGCATCGGCGCTCGTAAATTTGTGCGTGACTCCCCCAAAACTGGTTTCGCCGGTATATTTATTTAGGGTGCCTGTCGATGCGTTTTCGCCTGCGAATAATAGATATTCCATTTTGTTCTCCATTTTTTTTGTTTGCCAGCACCCTGCCAGCAATATTTAGACGTAATTATATTCAAACAAATTCACTTTTTTTATTTTTTTTATTTTTTTTATCTAAAAATAGGCGAGAATTAGTTAATAAA
>Ga0256845_1003712_pt1 | contig 10196 bp, 8 predicted proteins | sample RiftiametaG_FD_189101 | JGI IMG/M metagenome (GOLD analysis project Ga0256845, IMG submission 189101) | Tube worm associated microbial communities from hydrothermal vent at the East Pacific Rise, Pacific Ocean - Riftia | ecosystem: Host-associated > Annelida > Integument > Unclassified ... | reverse complement strand
GTGCCGGTCTCGCTGCCGGTGCCGGTTTCGGTGCCAGTGCTGGTCGCCGTGCCCGTGTTTGTTGCGGTACCCGTGGTCGTGCTCGTGGCGTCGCTGTCGGTGCCGCTGTCGGTGTCGGTGTCGGAGGAGCCAACGGTTGTATTGTCATCGCCAACACAGCCGGTGAAGAGGAGGGCGCTGAGGCCGAGGCAGAGACCGAGGCTTCCGGGGATCGAGTAATTCATCGTCATAGTTCTCTCTCTATCGTTTGTGCAGGGTGCAACGCAATCAGGGTGTAGCTGGAGCATCGAGCCTGTCCCGGAGGGCAAGGCGCGTGGTGTCCATGGTTCGACTGTATACCATTTGAACGAGCGTGGACTCAACGCTCGGTCGTGGCGCTATGGATTGCGCGGGTCCGATTTTCGCGATTTCGCGCCGGTTAATACGGATGTCCCAAGGGACATGTAATGTGCGTTCTCCTACTGCATCGCCTCTTTAAGGGCGCGGATGACGACAGCCTCATTCTCGTCCATCTTGGAGAGTAACGACGTACAGGGCACGTAATCGGCGACGGTGATCTGCGTCTCCGGGTACTCACGAAAGGCGACGGTATCTGCTTTGAGGCGGACATCGCCCGCCCAGGGCACGATCTTGGTCGCCGACTCGCCGGGTTTTGAGATCAGTGCGAGCACGAGGCAGCCCTGTTGCTTGCGCGAGAGCAAAATACCGATCGATGGTGCCTTGCAGCCGCCCTGCGGACAGACACGTTCGGGCTCGGGGCGGATGTCTAGGGAACGCGCCGGGAGGTTGCGTTGGACGACCGTCCGGGTGTGTCGCTGCAGGGCTGCCGCCAACTCGTGGTTTTGGTCGACGATGTCGCGGGGGATGATGCGCGGCCAAAAGATCAGCAGTCCGTCGGGCTCGCCGAGTGATTTTGAGATGTGTTTCTCTTCGGTTGTCTCGGGCTCGGCGAGCAGGGGGTGGTTGGATCCTGCGGGTTGGCCTGCGGGAGCGGCCGCGGATCCGGGGGGGGTGGTCGCGTTGCTCACCGGTCCGAGCACGGGCTCTGTTGTGCCAACGGGCTTGGCCGCTGGGGTCGTGCTCGCTGGTGTCGGCGGTGTGCTGCTCTCGGCGGAGGGATCACGGATCGCAATCACGCAGCTGATGAGCGAGAGAGCGGCGGCAAGGGCCACAGGCGTACGCATGGTCGCGATTGTACCCGTTGCGCGGGCCCGGCCGGCGGGCAAGAAATGGGGCCTCTTGCCCCCTATTCTCCGTAGAGTACGCGCATGTGTTGGAATCGGGGGGGCGATCTCGTACGTTAGCCTCGATGTCGCCCACGGAACCCCGAAGATTCGCCGCCCCATGTCTGTCGTCTGGGGCGCTGGTTCTCGCGCTGCTTTGCGCGTGTTCCTTCTACGCGCAGGGTCTCGGCGAAGATGGCTCCGCCACCCGCACCTCACCGAGCAGCAGCTCGACGAGCGGCACCGGAGAAACCGTATCGACGGGCAGCTCGGGCATGACGACGATGTCCAGCGAATCGAGCACATCGAGCACGACCGAGCCGGCCTGCGAAAGCCCGATGAGCTTCTACAAAGACGCTGATAAGGATGGCTTTGGCGACCCCGAGAGCGCGATCGAGGCCTGCGAGATGCCAGACGGCTACGTGACCGAGGGCGGCGATTGTGACGACGCTAGCGATGCGGTGCATCCCGGGGCAGACGAGATCTGTGACAGCCAAGACAACGACTGCGACGACGCTACGGACGAGTACTCCGCGACCAATACCGATGCATGCGACGGGTGCAAGATGGAGGTGCGCCAGGACGGCGAGGGCGATGTTCTTTATTTTTGTGGGGGGCCAGCCAGCTGGGAGAGCGCGCGTGAGCGCTGCGAGCGACGGGGTGCGCAGCTGGTATCCATCAGCGACATGGTGGACTTCGCCGCGATCTGGGCGGTCCTTAAGCCTCTCGGTCAGGAGCACTGGATAGGCGCCAGTGATCTCGAGGACGAGGGCACCTATGTCTGGCTGGATGGCACGAACCTCGGGGTCTCCGACTCGAATTGGGCGCTGGGTCAGCCCAAGGACGATGCTCCCGACCTGGACTGCGTCATCCTCAACGGATCGAAGCTCTACGCGATGCGCCCCTGCGATGTCGACGCGGGGCTGCCCTGGGTCTGCGAAGGGCCCTCCTCGTAGCGCGGGGATGGCTCAGGTCGCGTGCAGCGAAGCTAACGCGTCGAGATCAAAGCCGCCGGCTTCGCCTGCGCACCACATGTCGTGGCCGTAGTACTCCCGGGTGACGTCGATCAGGCGGACCCAGCGGGCTTGTTCGAGGCCGACCTGGGCGAGATCAAAGGCGTCGCCGCCAGCGATCTCTGGATTTAAGGCGTCGGCTGCGTCTGTCGCATGGACCAGTTCGATCCCGGCGCAACCCAGCGGAGGTCGGGCGTCGAGATCGCAGGGGAATTCGCGCCAGCGCTCGCCATCGTCGCTGACCAGTACCCGTGCGGGCTCGACGAAGGATCCCTCGCCGAGCGCGAAGGGGTTCTCGAAGACGATGAAGTCGTCGCCGGGGCCATCGAGGATGCCTTCGCCGGCAAAATAGAGGGTGATCTCGCCGCCGCAGCCGAGGGAGACCACGTCGGTACCGCCGAGCGTGCCGCCGCCCTTTGGAGGGCCCAGGAGCACCGTGGGCAGGCGGTCGTGGCCGAATGTCACGTCACCTGGAGCGGGCGCAAAGGACTCGACGCAATCGATGAAGGCGTCGTGCTCATCGGCGTCCCGGTCTGCGCAGATAAACTCGACCGGGGCCTGGTTAGGGGCGTCGTCGATCGGGCCCCCATCGCTCGGGGCGGTGCAGGCGAGCACCAGGGCGGTGCAGGCGAGGGCAAGGGCGGCGCGGATCCTTGGTTCGCAGATCGTTGTCATGACTCGGAGCACTCGCGAGCATCGCACGCTCAGCGGGGAGCGAGCAGCGTCTCGATCTCACCCGCGAGCGTCGACTCTAAAACCCGCCCCTGGTGCATGTAGCGGACCTGTTGGTCGCTAATGAGCACGATATGGGGGAATGCGCGGACGCGGAAGATCTTGCGCAGGGCGCCGTGGTCGAGGGCGATCTGAAAGGGCAGTTGCAGCCGGTCGCGGAATTTTTTGACCTTGCCGAGACGCGCTGGCCCGTCACTGTCGCTGTTGACCGCGGTGATCCGCAGGCCCCGCTCGCCAAAGTTGCGGTCGAGCTCTGCCAGAGTTGGCATTTCGCTTTCACAGACCCCGCACCAGGTCGTCCAGAAGACGAGCATGTGCACACCCTCGCGGAGTTCGTCGCTGTGTAGCTGGCCGCCCTCGAGGAGTTGGACGTTAAAGGGCGTGATCGGCTCACCTGTGCTGAGGGGCGCGAGCGTCGACCATCGGGCGCTGAGGTAGCGCACATCGGCGGTGGCGTTGGCGGCCAGAAGGGCCACGAAGAGCAGGCCGACACCGCCCGCAAGCTGGCGTGCGCGCTGTTGCATCGGCACGGCGGTTTTTTGTTCGTCGGTGACGATGTCGGCGCGCACCCAGGCGGCGATTCCGACAGCCCAGGCGGCGCCCAGTAGCTCGGGGAGATAGACCGGTCCGGGCAGCGTTGCGCCCAGGTGATCCGCGAGTCCGGCCCCGGCTGCGCAGACCAGCAGCGGCACCTTGCAGAGCTCTGTGCGCTCGGTGCGATCGCGGCCGAGGGTGAGTTCGACGAGCAGGGTTGTCAGCACCCAGGGCAGGTAGGCGACAAAACCGAGGGCGAGAGCGACCACGGCCGAGAGGCCCTGGCTCGCCTGAAAGTCGGCGACGCCGTGGGCGAGTGGCTCGAGCTTGGCGCCCAACCCGTAGAGAACGACGAGGACGAGACCATCGATCGCGCCATCGCCGGGGGCGAGGCTTTGAATCGTGGTTCGTGGGCGGAGCAGGATCCCGCCGTAGCGCTGGAGAAGGGCGAACACAGTCGGTGAACGGCGGCAGGATAGTCGAAGTTTCAGGGCATCGCTGGGGAGCTGCGGCGTATTGACCTGGAGGCGCTGGGGTGCGCACGCGCGCGGGCCATGGACGAGCCCCGGGTCGCGATGGAGTGCTGCGCGGGGCTTGGTGCAGCTCGCGTGTGCATACAGGCCGGCGTCCGAGCTTCGGCGCGCTCGCAGCTCCCCGTCGCTCACGGCATCTGATACCGTCTCCCCCGTGAGCGGCCCTGATGACGAGCCGAGCCCGGGCGCCCCCAAAAAGCGGCGTACTGGCCCGCAGCCGATGCTTATCCGCCCCGATCAGAGCGGCATGATGGTCCGCCCTTCGGACAGCATTGTCGGTTCGCTCTCGATCACCACCGCGTACTTTGCGGAGCAAGAGATCCCGGCGATGGCGCGGCGTTACAGCCGCCAGATCGGGACCTGGACCAAACCCCTGCTGACGATCCTGTCGCTCGCGACGGTGCTTTTTTTGCTCGCCTTTTGGCTCGACGCGTTGACCGCGACCGAGGGGCATACGCCGTCATCGCTCCAGGGCCTGGGCCACTCGATCCTCTTTCAAACCGTCAGCCAGGCGCGAAATACCCTCGGTGGCCTGGGCGAGGTGATGGCCGCGGTCTTGGGGCTGGCGCTGACGGTCTCGAGCATCATCGTCCAGCTCGCGGCGACCCGCTTCACTCCGTACATCACCAATCTCTTTTTCCGGGCTCGGACCAACCTCATGGTCCTGGGCTTCTTTGTCACCAGCACTGTCTTTGTCGTCTGGGTCAACTTCTCGATCGGCGATCACAACGTACCGCGCTGGGGCGTCATCTTTTCGATGTTGCTGATGACGATGAGCCTAGGGTTGCTCTTCCCCTACTTCGCCTACGTCTTTGACTTCCTCGATCCCGAGAAAATCGTCGGTCGGATCTCCGCCGACGGCCTCTACGCGAGCACGCCGATCAAGGGGCGACGGGCGCTCGAGGTCGACGAGCGTCAGCTGAGTTCGGTCGAGGCCGTCGAGCACCTCGCCAACATCTCGCTCAATGCCTGTCAGCAGAAGGACAAGAACATCGCCTCGTCGGCGGTCGATGCCCTTGGCCGCTTCGCGATTCTCTACGGCGATACCAAAACCGGCATGCTCCGCGAGTGGCATCGCATCCCCCAGTGGCTGCGGCAGAGCCCCGACTTTGTCTCGCTCTCGCGGGATGCCATCGGCGATCTCGCAGAGCGCGAGATCTGGCTCGAGTGGAAGGTGCTGCGCCAGTACCAGATGCTCTTTAGCGAGGGCCTCCACCAGATCAAAGACCTCTGCTACCTGATCGCGATCGATACCCGCCGCCTGGGCGAGGCCGCCTCCAAGCGCGGCGATCTGCACGCCCTCGACCTCTCGATCAAGTTTTTTAACACCTATCTGCGGGCGACGATCAACGGCAAGGATATCCGCACCGCCTACAACATTCTCCACCAGTACCGGCAGCTCGGCGAGGTGGTGCTGATGCACGCGAACCACCCGGGCATCGTCTCGGAGGGTCACGAGTTAGAGCTCGAGCAGCGCACTGTCGATATCGCCAGGTTCATGCGCTACTACTCGGCGATCGCATTTCAGCGGGGTATGGCCTTTCTTACCGAGGTGATCGCCCACGACATCGGCACCCTCTGCGGCTACGCCTTCCGCCTTAAGAGCCAGGTTCACGACAGCATGCTCGATACCTTCCTGCGGGTCGACGACTCGGCGGAGTCGGCCGACGAAGAGAAGACGCTGCGCGGTGTCCGGCGAGCGCAGGTCAAGCTGGCGACGACGTATATGGTCAACGGCGGTGCTGATTTTGCCGCTCGGATCTCCGCGGACATGGAGAGAGAGCCCCATAAGCGCCTGCAGAGCATCTGGCAGGAGCTTCGCAGTCTCGAGAGCCGCGAGTTTTGGGAGGTCAACGACCGCGGTACCAACTTTGACTACCTGACGCCGCAGCAAAAAAGCATGTTGGCTGGTTTCTTCGCCCGCTTCGAGGGCCTCCAAGAGCCTGTCTTTGAGGACAGCCAAAACCTGTCGGCGAACTGAGTCTTGCGGTCCGGCGGTATCCATCACCTGGCCCTTCGGGTGGCTTCGTTGCAGCGCTCTGCGGCTTTCTATTGCGGGCTTCTCGGGCTTTGCGAGATCAGGCGTCAAAACGATGGCAGGGGCCAGCTGCGCGCGATTTGGCTCGATTTGGGCGGTGGCGAAGGAGGGCCTGTGCTGATGCTCGAGAGGGCGCTTCGGGGCAGCGGTGCGAGTGCTGGTTCGGGGCACGTTCTCGCGCTGGCGATCGACGATTTGGAGGGGGCTGCGAGGTCGCTTTTGGCGGCCGGGATCGAGATCGACGATCGCACTGACTACACGCTCTTTGTCCGCGATCCCGATGGTCATCGCGTCGGGCTCTCGATTTTTGACAGGCAGAGCTGGCGTTAAAAATCGCGACCTGTCCGCGCGGTCATGCGCGAAGTATGAGCCGAGCAGGCATGGGTCGCGGTGGCTGTCGCTGGTCCGCTATCATCCGAGCGAGGCGATCCACGATGACAGCACCCAAAGAGAAGTCCGCGCTCCACGTCCTTGCCTTCCTCTACCTGGTCTTCAGTCATACGACCGATGCCAACCTCGGCGCCGAGGAGTTGAGGACGATCGCCGGGATCCTCAAGCAGTGGGTACCCGATGCACCTGATGCCGCGATCAACGGTGTCTTGGTGGAGACCGTCACTTGGTACAACTCGATCCCCGAGGACGCCGATCGCTTCGCCGAGGCCAAGCGCAGCGCCGTGACGATGCGCGAGCAGATGAGCGAGACGCAGCGGGCCTCGGTGCTCCTAAACCTAATCGAGATCGCCCGCGCCGACGGTGAGATCAGCGCGGCCGAAGATGCGTTCATCGCTGAGATCACTCAGATCCTCAACATGACCGAAACCCGCGCGACCTAGGGTTTTTTATCCGCGACGGGGCTGGCTTAGGCTCGCGTCGGGCTCGGCGACGAGGCGCTCCGAGAGGTGACCGCTGAGTAGCTGCGGCAGCAGAAAATCGCGGGCGCGGGCGAGGGCTAGGATCTCTTGCTTGCACTCGACCATCGAGGTGACGAGCGGGGCGCAGAGTTCTGCGAAGGCCTCGCGGACTTGGGTCGGTGGTTGCACGACGTTGAGGCGTCGCAGGTCTTTTTTGGCGATGTGGCCGAGCCCGGTCGTTTGGTGGTTGCGGGCGATCTCAACAAAGACCGGCTGGAAGCGGCGGAGCACACCGTAGAGGTGGGGCAGGTCGCTCGCCGCGTTGGGGATCACCTTGAAGATGTGCTGGTTGAGCCAGGCCTCGCCGCCGCCCCAGAGCGAGGTGCCGATCGAGGTCTGCGGGTTGCCCGACCAGGCAAAGAGCATGTCGCCGTCGTGGAGGCGGAGCGGGCGACGGCCACCGCTCTCGGACCACCTGGTTTGGGTGCCGACACCCCGGTGGATCTCGGCGATTTTGATCACCGGCATGCCGACGCCAGTTGTCGCGAAGTGCTCGCGCTTAAAGGCCGCGCCGTTGCGAAACTCGCCGCATTCGAGCAGGCCGATGACCTCCCAGGCCTCGGGGATCCTGCCGTAGGCGGTCGATACCAGGGTCTTCGGGAAGAGCCGGTCATCGAGGCCGCCCAGGCAGGGATGGTGGGCACGACCGACCGGCTCGTAGTCGACAAACCATGCGTCGAAGAGCGCCTGAAAGAGGCGGTCGGAGGCGTCGGCGAGACCGCGGAGACTGGCGATGCGCTCGTCCAGGTTGAGCAGGTGGCCGACCAGCTCGCGTTGCTCGGCGAGCGGCGGCAGGAGGATCGGTGTCTGCTTGAGGATGCCCAGGTTTGTGTGCGGCACCCCGGTGGCGATCGTGTGCCGGTTGATGTAGTCGAGGACCCTCGGCGAACGGAACCAGTAGTAGACAAACTCGGGCAGTACGCGGCTGCGATCGCAGGTCAGACGCATCTGGCTTTGCGAGATCACGAAGCGCTCGTAACCCAGGTCCTCGGGGACCAGGGCGACCTGGCCGACTGTGCCGCGCTGGGTGAAGACGACGTCGCCGGGGCGGGCTTGGTTGCGGGCGAGCGCCGCGGCCTTGTCGGTGTCGACGTGGGCGAAGGGGCCGCGGATGAAGCGGCTTTCGCCGCTAAAGTTGGAGCCGCGGATCACCGGCACGCCGCTTTCGCGGTAGTCGGCGCTGACGAGATCCGAGCCGAAGGGTCCGCCGGTCAGGGAGTTGCTCTCGCCCGCCGCGATCTCGGCGATCGAATGCTCGGGCCAGGGCGAGCTCATTGTCCGAGCCTCCGGAGGAGAGCTCGGATTTTTTTCTCGAGTTCGGCGGCGCGGTCTAAGTGGGCTCCGATTTCGTGGGCGATCGGTGCGAAGCGCTCGCGGAAGTCGGCGCCCACAGGCTCGCAGGTCCCCGGGCTCGGGCCGAGATAATGACCGGGTACCAGGGTGCAGCCGTTGCTCCGTAGCTCGTCTAGGCCGACCGAGCGGCAGAAGCCGGGCACGTCGTGGTAGGCCGGCGTGTCGGGGTCGCCGCGCCAGGAGTGATAGGTGCGGACGATGCGATCGACGTCGTCGTCGGTGAGCTCGCGGTGGATCCTGTCGACCATCGAGCCGAGCTCGCGGGCATCGATGAAGAGCGTCTCGCCGCTGCGCTTGCGGAAGCGGGCGTCGGTCTTGTCGCGGGCCAAAAACCACAGCGACACCGGGATCTGCGTCGAGTAGAAGAGCTTTGGCGGCAGCGCAACCATGCAGTCGACGAGATCGTCCTCGACGATCGCCCGGCGGATCTCGCCCTCGCCGGCACTCGCGGAGGACATCGCTCCGTTTGCCAGGACAAAACCCGCGAGCCCGTGGGGCCCCAGGTGGTGGATGAAGTGCTGGACCCAGGCGAAGTTGGCGTTGCTCTCGGGCGGCAGGCCGTAGGCCCATCGAGGGTCCCTGAGCAGGCGTTCACGACCCCACTCGCGGGCATTAAAGGGCGGGTTGGCGAGCACGTAGTCGGCTTTGAGTTCGGCGTGCAACTCGCGGGTGAAGGAGTCGCCGTGCTCGGGTCCTAGGTCGCAGGGGATGCCGCGGATCGCCAGGTTCATCTTTGCCAGGCGCCAGGTGGTCGGGTTGGACTCTTGGCCGTGGATCGCGATGTCGCCTAGGCGTCCGCCGTGCTCTTCGATGAAACGTTCGCTCTGGACAAACATGCCGCCAGAGCCGCAGGCCGGGTCGTAGACCGTGCCCTTGTAGGGCGCGAGCATGGCGACCAAAAGCTCGACGACGCAGCGCGGCGTGTAAAATTGGCCGCCGTTCTTGCCTTCGGCGGTCGCGAACGAGGTCAGGAAATACTCGTAGACCCGTCCCAAGATGTCGCGCGAGCGATCTTCGTGGCTGCCCAGGCCGATCGTGCCGACAAGTTCGACGAGTTCGCCCAGACGCTCTTTGTCGAGGTCAGGGCGGTCGTAGTGGCGCGGCAGGACCCCGTGGAGCCCGGGGTTGGAGCGTTCGATCGCCGCCATCGCAGCGTCGACCATGGAGCCTATCCGCGGGGTATGTGCGTGGCCAGCGAGCGTCGTCCAGCGGGCGGTGACCGGCACCCAAAAAGTTGAGCCCTCGGGCGGGTCTTCGCCTTCGGGGCCGCGCGCCGCCTCAAATGCGTCGGAGATGTACTTGAGGAAGATCAGGCCGAGCACGACGTGCTTGTATTCGGCCGCGTCCATGTTGTTGCGCAGCTTGTCCGCGGCCTGCCAGAGCTTGGCCTCAAAACCGAGGGCGCGTCGGCCCTCGCCCTTGCCCTTGGCCGCCTTGGGAATGGGCTTTGGCGTGGGCTTTGGCGAAGGGCTGGGGTTTGTCTTGGGGGGCGTCGCCGGGCTGTTGGCGGCTCTGAGCGCTTCGTCGGCGAGCCCTGGGGTCTGCTCGGCGGGCGAGGTGATAAGCCCGTCCGGGACCAGGCTGAGGTAGCCGTGGGTGGGACCGACCAGGCCGTCCAGGAGCTCCTCTTTGGTCCGACCGCGCGGCTTTTGAGCGAGCAGCTTGGAGAGCTCGCGGAGTTCGAGCACCCGGAGCTCCGCCAACAGAGCGCGGAGCTCCTGGCGGGGCAGGCGAACGCAGAGCTCGAGCACCTGGGCGGGCGCTGCGTTCTCGGTCAACGGCAAGCCGCTGCGTCGGGCGATCTCCTCGAGCCGTGATGAACTCAGGACCTCGAGGATCGCGCGAATACTCGGTCGCTT
>Ga0256845_1003711_pt1 | contig 10197 bp, 7 predicted proteins | sample RiftiametaG_FD_189101 | JGI IMG/M metagenome (GOLD analysis project Ga0256845, IMG submission 189101) | Tube worm associated microbial communities from hydrothermal vent at the East Pacific Rise, Pacific Ocean - Riftia | ecosystem: Host-associated > Annelida > Integument > Unclassified ... | reverse complement strand
TGCTGGTCTGCCTTAAAACCCTTACTAAATAAGGATTTTAAAGGTTGAAAAATTGATGTTTTTACGAAGTTCATAAAAATATTAAAAAGTGTTAAATTCTGCGAAGTTTATTGTTATAATATTTACTTTAAGTGCCAGCACATCATAACCTAAATAGCGATGCACTGAAATCATCTAAAATAAATTTTGACCCGACTTTCTGCTTTGCATGTCGGGTTTTTTATTGTCTAAATTAAGTGAAAATATTATACCATTTATCGATCGTTGCAATAGTTTAAATACTCGCATTGTGTGCATTGGGACGGTGTTGCTGGGCTATCTGGCATATAAGAATTATCTAAATCAAATAAAATTTTATCTCTAATTGTTATTACTTGTTGGATGCGCTCTTTAGCAAAATTTATCTGATAGGTTTTGCCTTTGTTCTCATATAAGATAAATCCTGTTTGACAAGGGAAGCCATATTTTTCTTGTAATAACATGCCATAAGCTGTAAGTTGCAAGATTTGCCCTTTCATTGGTTTACTGCCACCCAACTTAAATTCTATTGGGTAAATATTTTCTTGATTGTTTAAAACACTATCAACAACGCCATGTAAGGCAAAACTATCAGAGGTTACAAATTCATCGAATGTTTGAGTTGCTTGTTCTAAATCAAAGCGCTTTAAGGTGCGGTGTTTAAAAACTTTTTGTTGTTTTTGGTGCAAGTCCTCGCCTTGCTTTACCCATTGTGGTCTTTTGGGATTAAGTTTTAATAGTTCTTGAAAATAAGGAATCCTAGGGCAAAAGCAATATTGGCGAATTAGGCTAATTGGCAGACTATAAGACATAATATTCAGGGGGATTTTTAGGGAAATCATCCTTTTCGTAACCAATAGAATTATTTTGATTAACTTGCTCTGAGAGCGCAATTCTGGCGATAAAGGCTTTGTCGGTTTTTTGGCAATATTCTTTTAATAAGCGCTTCACGCTATCCTCTTCTGCTTTGTTTAAATGCCCCCAAAATACGGATTTTTGGATTGGCTTAAGGCTAATGTCTTTAAGTTTTTTAAATAATTTAGTGCGATTTTTGCTGTCTTCTATATCGTAAGCCACCATTACTTCGTTATGTAATCTTGCTTGAGCCATAAATTATTACCACCTAAAACGATAAGACTTATATTTTTTATCATCAGAAAAATGCCCTGACAAATGATAAACTTGCCTTTGTAGAATGCTTTCTAAACGCATTTTTCGTTTTTTATAATGGCATTTGGTGTTAAAAGTTTTATGAATGCCTGTGATAATTTTCTTTTTTATAGCAGGCGTTAAATCACTTTTTCCGTTCAACTGAGTGCGTAATTTGATAATATTTCTATCCACAACCCAAGCGCGATATTCTTCCATCATATCTAAAACGAGTGAAGGTTTGCCTGCTCTTTGTGTATGAAAAAAACCGCAATACGGCTCTAGTCCTGCGTTCAAAAGTGCATTCCAAATATAAGATGTTAAAATTGCATAACCATAATTTAGTGCCTTATTGCCAACATCTTGCGCTTGTCGTCCAATTCTATTTTTAAAATCATTGGGCATTAAATCACATGCTACCAAACATTGCCAATATTGTGCTGCTGCACACCCTTCTAGTCCTAATAATATTTCATTCCATTGGTTAAAATTTTGCCATTTTCTATATTTTATTTGCGTAAGAATACTGTTTAATTGTTCGGCAGTTGTATCGATAATGGCTTTATGATGCTGGTGGTATTTTTTAAAATAAAGTAGTGTTGCACGCTGATTTTTAATTTTCCCTTCAATAACGGATGCAGATAAAGTTGCCACTTTAATGGTTTTGATAAATTCAAACTGATTTTGTCGCACTCGTACTACGGCGTGTTGTTGCGTGCCTGAAATACTGGCAATGATTTCGTTTTTAAAATCCTGAATAAAAAATTTAATCCCTCTGTTGGCACAAGCAATAATCACATCAGATGAAAAACTTACACCTCGTTTAGCAACTTGCACACTCTTTAGGCGATTGAGCGGATACTCTCTAATAAAACCCTCATGCTTCACTGTCAAACATTCACTGGTTACGCCAATAAATTGCCCGTATTCACTAAGTGTTAAATGAGCGTGCATTTGTTTCAGCCATTATCTTTAAATACTTAACATCAAGACAAGACAACATTAGCGCTTGCATTGGCGCCTCATTGTTACTTAAATAAAAATCTAGCATTAATTGATTAAATTCCAACTGCTTACTAACTGGCAAATTAATAACAGGCAAACCATTTTTAAGCAATATGCCATTCATCATTAGCCTACCTGTACGCTTGTTACCATCATAGAAAAATTGAATTCGTGCCATTTGTAAAAATAAACTGATGGCATATTGATAAATACCGTCAATATTATTTGGCATGGATTTTTGTCTTAGTTTTTGCCACAAATTGGGTAATTCTTTGTGATTAGGTGGTAGATAATCTGTGCCCGCAATACTAACGCCGCCCCCTCTAAATTCACCCCAAGTAAGCGCTTCACGCTTAGCAACTTTTTCTTGCAATTGACAAACAAATTCAGCAGACAAATCAAAATCCCCATCTTCAATTATCTTAAACAAAAACCTCCATGCTTCAATTTGATTTCGTGTTATCAACTCATCAGTTTGCCTGTGTCCGCCCACTGTTACCCCATCTAACAAAGTTTGCACCTCTGGCAAAGTATAATTTACACCCTCTAAATTTACGGCATCATAAACCAACTCGCTCAGTTGTTTCTTGGCAAAAAATAGTGCTTTTTTTTGGTTGGGGATAATGGCTGTTAGGTTCATTTTATTGGTACGCCTTTCTGCAAATCATTTGTGATTTTCTAGGAATGTATCTATTTTTATTCCCTATTTTCGATTGATGAAGAATGATTTGATAACTATCCATTAGCCTTTACTGTCCTCATAAATTTTTTGTGCAACTTTATATCTAAAAGGCAACGAAAAACTAACTAGCCGCTCTTCAGCCTCTATCTTGATATTTTCAACCCCTCCATCTCTAGTTTTATATTTAATACTATCGTCCACTTTATACTTGTGAGCATATAGCAACTTTGAATCCGTTGTTAATTTACTTTCCGCCGTTTCTTTTGTTAATAGTGGTATTGTGCCTTTATCATCTATCTTTTTATTGAAGTATTCTCTAAATTTATCCAACGGAAAGTTTCTTATATCTACTGAAGTGTTATTTAAAAAGACTCTTACCCCCTCTAATTCAGCCTTAAAAAATTTATTTACTGGAATATTATAGTTTTTTAATTCGATTTTTTCCTCAAGATCAATAGGTTTTGCCAAATCTTTATCAGAATTTGGAGAACTTAAAGTTAAATTTTTACTATGTTTAATTAAAAAATTAGATTTCTCTTTTGAGATAATATGTCCATCCAATGGCAAAGCTTGATAAATATTTTGATTATTTCTATTAACTCTAAAAACAGTGCCAGGTGACGTACCGAAAGATCTCATCGTGTATTTTTTACCTTTAACTTGGTGTTTACTTTTATGCTGGTTTTTATGTGGTGAAAACCAGCTTCTACAAAAACTATTCCACTTTTCGTTAACAGTTTCATCTGAAAAAACATACTCTTCACCTTTCTTGTTCACAGAATAATCATCACCGATTTTATCCTGCCAAGCCTTATCAAAAGCCACCCAATTTTTGTAAAAAGGATATTTCTTATCCTCTATCTTCTTTAAAATTTTAGGAGCCTCACGAACATCAGTTTTTGTCACATAGTACTTACATTCAACTAAAATAAATTTTATTTGATCCACTTCTTTTTTTTCATCATTGCTATATTCTGGGTTCAATTGACTAAAATATCTATGTGAATCTTTATTAATTTTCTTATACTTTTTATCAACTATTTTAATCGTCCAAATTTTTATTTGCCTATGGTCAGTTGTTAATTGGTAATACTTATTATCATTAACAATACCTTCTATTTTCTTTATATCATTTTTACTGTCAACTTCTTGGCAGTATTCATCACAATTATAAATGCCACCTTTAATCGTCATCGGGTAACCTAAATACCATTTATCTTTAAATTTAACAATCGGTTTATACCGTTCACCAATAGCATTTTGTTTAAATATAGGGCGTTTAAAAATCTTGGATAAATTTTGCTTTTTATTGCTATTATTTTTTTCAATATCAATAATTTTTTGATTGCTATCTTTAGGACTTAAGTCAATCTCTTTTAAAGCACTCTCCCCAACATCTATCGCATTAAATGACTTACTTGGAGAAATTTCACCAGTTTCTTTATTTGCTTCATGCTCCAAAATGGTTTGACTGTTGTCAAATTTAATCCCCATAGTGCCATCATTTTGATGATCTTCACTGGCAAGTAAAAAAGCCAATTGTGCGTCAATCAGGTGTGAGTACAAAGGTTGTTTTTTGGATTTAACTAAACCGTATCGCTTCCGCAAGTTGTATGTACTTTTTGGATCATCCCATCTGGCAGTATATTCTAAGTAATCAAATTCTATTAAATTGTGTTTATTTTCATTTTTGGCAATACGATGGATTTTATCAGCAATACACTGAGCAAGGTAGCGCTGTGTGCCATTTACAATCGCGCGATTGCGATTATTTAAGGCACTGATTACTTTTTCCCTTAAGGGGTCACCCTCTTGTAAAAATAAAGCATGCCTAAAGGCTTTTTTAGCATCTTCTTTTAAATTGATAAAACTTAAATACTTGCCAAAAGCAAACTCTTTACTTTCGACATCTTTGCCCAATTGCTCATAAATAAATTCTTTAATTTCATCGTCAGATTTTTCGTCAAAAATTTCGGTTTTATAATTTTTATGTAAATCTTTTAAAAACTTTATATCACTTCCTTTCCTTTGATTATCATTCTTAGATATATAAATTAGATTTGCTTCATCGTTAAGTGTGCCATGTTGTGACGATCTAGGAATAATATGATCTATCTCGCCATCAGTTCCTAACTCATCACCGCTATACGCTGATACTTTTTGCCCTTTGTAATTATTAGTTCTATCGTCTTTTATTCTATCCTTTTCTTTAAATTCTGCACCTTTTTTAATTGATTTAAGGCTTGGCTCAAATTCGAAACGATTTTGTTCTAAAATAAGGGGAATACTAACCTTCGTTCCATTTTGTAAATCATCCTTAATATCATTCCACTTTGTTACCGCAACTTGCCGAGCAATGGCATCACAAATACGCATCACTACACCATCAATCAAACGAATACTTAGAGCTGGTAGTCTTGAGGCTTTAGTAATGCCCTTATCATTTTCTTGCATTCTAAAAGCATTATCTGTTGAGCAAACAGGGCAAGTTTTAGAAAATCCACTACGATCTTTAAAAACAATACTGTGAATTTGAGCGAATTTAAAAACTAAGGCAATTTTTTTATTAACTTCATTAGTCTGTTTATCTGCTAATAGTTCAGAAATTCCAATTTCCTTACTCAACTCTTGCTTTAAGTTACTGCATTTATTAGCAAGTTTTCCCAATTTGTCGATTGGGTTGCTTGTCAGTTCAGTATAAATTTTATGCTTTAATTCGCCTCTATGCTCTTTTTGGGCTTTGGCAGCTTTTTCACAATTAGAAGCAAATCCTTTGATACTTTTAAAATAATCCTCTGGATTGCCAACTATTTTAGCCTTTAAGTCATCGGCATTTACTCCTAAAACAGCGGCTAAATCTAATTGCCATTGGTGTTTTTTCTGTCTTGGCTTATGCGTGCAAAGGATTAATAATTTATTGTTAGTTAGCCATTTTTCTTTTTTCTCTTGAATTAGAAAATATCTACCATCTCTGGCTTTTCGCCGAGTTTGATAATATTTATTTAAAAAATGTCCAAAACTTTCTTCTTGGCTAAAATCTAAATCCTGTTTTAAGTCTTTTGGCAACTTGCTCACATCAATTAATTTTTCTAATTTTTCTTGCCATTTTATTTTATCAACATCTGATTTTTGTAATTTATGATAAACACTCCAGATCTCATTAAGTTTATAAAAATCTTGTTTTTTAGCTGTATCTAGAATGAATTGTAATTGACGAGTTTTGATTTTTTCATCGTCAAGCAATCTACCATCAATCTCTTTGCCATTTTTGGCTTTTCTTCTGCCCTTGCCTCTTTGCAATGATTGTAATTTTGTTTGATATTCTTCATTTGAATTTAAGTCATCTAACCAATCTTCCCAATGTGGATAATGTTTATTTAAATAATCTGCATTCAATAATAAAGATTGGCATTTAGGTGGGTGACGATTAAGCATTGCTTGGTAAGGTGGGATGGTTAATTTTGGGTCAGTTTTCAGCCAAAAACTAATGATATTATTTTTATTGTCATCTTGACACTTTTGATGCGCTCGCCACGCTTTTTTTAGTTTTTCGTAGTCTTCTACTTTAGCCTCTTTATCTTTTTCTTTGGTTACTATCCAGTGCTGTAAAAACCAACGAGATGTTATTTTAGAAAGGTTTTTATTGTCCAATTTATCGCCACTTTTATACGCTTCAGTATTAAAATACTTCCTCAATGGCTTGAGCTCAAAGTTGCTAATATGGCACACTAATTTATATAATTTATCGACATCTAATCCTTTATTTTCATTGATTGCCAAAATAAAATCTTTCAAATATTCCGGATTGTGCTTATTGTTTAAAAAACTATTGGTTGTAAAATTATCTAAATCATCTTTAATTTCATCAAAAAACTTAGAGCGATGACGACCACCTGAAATGATTTCGTTGTTGATTTTATAAACGGCATAACAAAAATGATGTAAATGGGTTCTTGCTACATCTTCCTCCAATCCTTTTTCATTAGGTGTATTAAACTTAAATTCAGAATAGTTAAATTTCCAATCAGATGTATTGTTGTCCTTTTTGCGTTGTTTTATCACCTCTCTTTCCTTTTCAAAGTCAGGTAAGTTATTTTGTATCTGCTGGTAATTTATTTGTGTAATCTCTTCAATTAAATTCGTTTGGTAACTTTCTGTAGCAACTGTTAAATTTAATGCATTTTCATTATTTAATCGAGCGACAACCCAATTGGCAGTTTTAGATAAGTTTTGCTTGTCTTTCTTGCTTTTTGTAACTTTATCATCTTCAATGCTTTCACCTTTTTTAACCAATTTACAAGCTTTACTAATTTTCTCAATATAATCAAAATAAACCAAATCGGCTTTTATTTCTTTATCTTCTTCCTGAAAATCTTTATACCCTTTTATATTCTGAACTGCTTCCAGAAGTTTGGTAACTTCTGAAGGGTTAGTAGTTGCAAGGTTCATTAGTCTATCAGCAATATTTTCTTGCCCACCAAGCATCTTTTGGACTTCTTCTGATAACGCTTCCCAAGAATCATTAGGTAAATTATTTAGATACTCTTTTGAATATTCCTCTTCTAAAAAACTAAACCCACGGCGATTCATTAAAAAGCCAAGTGCTTGTGTGTGTTTTTCAGCGGGAAAATCAAAGTACTCTTTTAATACAACACTCAATAAGCGTTTAGCCAGTTTTTTACGCGTATAGCCTCGTCTAGTATGGCGATTGGCTGTTCTGCTCACCAGTAAAGGTGTGTAATTACCGTAAACTAAAACCTGACCCTTCTTATCCACCTCTTGAAAAGTTGAATTTCTCTGGTAATGAGCGTAATAAACCCCCGTATTTTTAGCCCCCATATCAATAGCAATTGGTGAAATAATTTTGCTCATAATTTAAACCTTTATATATTTATTTTTATCAGATTTTACCCCAAATAATTTACACAATCTTTAAACACCCGCCCCCGATGCTCAAAATCATCAAACATATCAAAACTGGCGCAAGCTGGAGACAGTAGCACGGCTTCGCAGTGGGTGTTGGTGGCGAGTTTGACGGCGGTTTGCATTGAGTTGGCTTGGGTGGTGTGGGTGATTTTTAGGTGGTTTTTGAAGGTGTGGGTGCTTTGGCCGATGAGGATGACGCTGGTGATGTACGAGTCGATGAGGGTAAGGAGGGTGTTGTAATCTTCGTCTTTGGGGATGCCGCCGAGGATGAGGGTGATGGTTTTGTATTTTTGGGTGAGGGCTTTGATGGCTTTGATGGTGGAGATGGCGTTGGTGGCTTTTGAGTCGTTGTAGTAGTCGGTGTTGTGTTTTTGGGTAACCCATTCTAGGCGGTGTTCTAGGCCTTTGAAAACTTTGATGGAGGCAATCATTGCTGTGATGTTTAAGCCAATTTGATCACCTAAAGCGAGTGTGGCGAGGATGTTGCTGACATTGTGTTTGCCGATGAGTTGCATTTCATCGACTGCCATAAGGACATCGTCGCCTTTGAGGAAATAGCAGCTGCCGTGGCAGGTAACTGTGCCAAAATCGCTGGGTTGTTTGGGTATTTCAATACCAAAATATTTGGGGGTATTTATTGGTGGGGTGAGTGGTTCGTTGGCGTTGATAACTGAGTGTTGGCAGTAGGTGTATAGGCTGAGTTTGGTGTTGACATAGTGCTGAAAACTTGGGTATCTGTCAAGGTGGTCGGGGGTGATGTTAAGCACGACACCGGTTAATAGTTTTAAATTTTGTGTGTAATCTAGTTGGTAACTTGAGAGTTCAAGGACATAAAAATCAATCTCGGATGACAGGCAATCAAGTGCTGGTTTGCCGATGTTGCCACCGATGGCGACTTTTTTGTTGTCATTGGCAATCATTTCGCCGAGTAGTTGGGTAACTGTTGATTTGCCATTTGAGCCGGTAATGCCGATAATTGGGGCTTGGGCGTGGCGTGAGAATAATTCAATATCGCTGGTAACGGGGATGTCTTTCTCTTTTGCCCAGATGACGATAGGTTGTGTTTGTGGGACACCCGGTGAGATAAAAATTTCGTCAATGTCTTGCAAAACGGATGGATTGTTAATTTTTCTAGTGTCTTTGAGCAAGGTAAAGGGGGTGTTTTGCTTGCCTAAAAAGCGTGCGAGGGATTGTGCGGTTTTGCCATTGCCTAAAATTAGTTTCATTACATGCTGTTTTCAGAATAAAATAGATATTTTACACTTATCTATAAAGAGGGAAAAATCATGCGTACATTTTCAACTACTGCAAGTGCAGGTATTTCGAGCATTCGGGTTAAAAACAAGGTTTTATCAGACACAATGAGGCTGTTGTCTTATACGCTGATTTTTGGTGGTTTGGCGTCTTGGTTTTCTGTTGTCTCGGGTGCGGGTTATGGCTCTGCGATAGCGAGTTCAATTGCTGCGATTGCGATGATTTGGTTTGTTTTACCAAGAACACAAAATAGCAACAAGGGTATTTTTACGGCTTTTGCTGTAGCAGGTTTGCTAGGGTATTCCATTGGCCCAATGTTGGCGCATTATTTGGCGATGCCGAATGGTGGTGAACTGGTATTGCAAGCGTTGACTGGTACGGGCGTGTCGTTTTTTGCCATTAGTTTTTATGCGCAAAATACTAAGAAAGATTTTAGTTTTTTAAATGGTATGATATTTTTTGCGATGATTGGCGTGATTGTTTTGTCTTTGGTGAATGCATTTTTGGTTGAATCTTCTTTTGTGAGTTTGGCAATTTCGTTTGTGGTGGTGTTGTTAATGGGGGCTTATATGCTTTCGCAGATGTCATCTATTATCAATGGTGGTGAGACTAATTACATTTCTGCAACAGTGGGATTGTATTTAGCGTTGCACAATATGTTTACCAGTTTGCTATATATTTTGGGTGCTTTTAACGACGACTAATCACAAGCCATTTGCACAATGATTGACAAAGAAGGATATCGCGCTAATGTTGGCATTGTTATTATCAATGATAAAAATCAGATACTTTTAGCCAAGCGTTGTCAACAAGACAATTGGCAGTTGCCGCAAGGTGGCATTGATAATGGCGAAAGCGATCTCGAGGCTTTGTTTCGTGAATTGGAAGAAGAAGTTGGCTTAACACCTAAACATGTCAATGTCATTGCCAAAACGCAAAAATGGTTGCGCTATAATTTGCCTGATTCCTGCATTCGGCGTAAACAAAAGCCAATTTGCATTGGTCAAAAGCAGGTTTGGTTTTTATTAAAACTCATTGGCGAAGACAACAACATTAAATTAGACACACATACAAAAATTGAATTTGATGACTGGATGTGGGTTGATTATTGGCATCCTATTCAGGTTATTATCGACTTCAAAAAGCCTGTTTATGAAGATATG
>Ga0256845_1003710_pt1 | contig 10197 bp, 10 predicted proteins | sample RiftiametaG_FD_189101 | JGI IMG/M metagenome (GOLD analysis project Ga0256845, IMG submission 189101) | Tube worm associated microbial communities from hydrothermal vent at the East Pacific Rise, Pacific Ocean - Riftia | ecosystem: Host-associated > Annelida > Integument > Unclassified ... | reverse complement strand
TTCGCAAAACTATATCGTATTTTCTACATATAATGATAAGTTCTGGTATATGAATGCCGATAGTGCTTTTGTATATCATAGTATAAGCGAGCATTTTGATGCAATAGCACCCTACTCAGGCTCAGACCATGTTCCAATAACAGTTTCCTACGATGGAAATTGGTATGCTTTTAGAAGTACACGCTTTGATAATGAGAACGGTGGCTGGGGCGATTTAGTGATAGTAAAATCGGATTACTCAGAATATGAAGTTATAAAACTTAACGGAAATTTAATTCATTCTACAGGTAGGGCAATGGTTTTTAACAATGGAAACTCCATAGTTTTTGTATCAGAAGATTTAGGAAACCATTCTAAAGATGTTTATGTAATACATAAAACAAACGGAGTATGGGGTGGAGCAATAAACTTAACACAAAGCTCTAGTTATCAATATAATTATTTTCCTACCATTTCGCCAAACGGAACAAAAGTATTGTTTGATGCAGCACCTAGCTCGTATCCAAGCATGGCAGTTGGCGAAGTTAATATTGATGGAACAGATTTGCATTTTCCGATAGTTGCAGGCTCAGGAGAAGAAGCTCATTCGGGTAGTTACGACCCCAACGGAGCAATAGTTTACGAAGGTAGCAACAACGAAAGTATTTGGCGATTAGATGCAGGAACAACCACTCCTGTAAGAATTGCCAGCGACCAAGCTAACGATAATACTCCTTTTGTTTTGCCCGATGGTAGAATTGTAAGTTTAGAATTGCCTAATGTTACTCATCAAATAAAAATAATGAATGCCGACGGAACAAATAACCATATGATTAGCAATGGCTCTTCTTCTGATTTTGATGAGGTTTACGATTTAGGCTTGTCTGGTTATTCGAGAACACCAACCAATTTGCAAAACATAAACAATTCTGAAATTAATATTTATCCAAATCCGGCAACAAACAATTTGCAATTAGTAATTAATAATGAACAATTAATTACTAAAAATATTGTTATTTATGATGTTACAGGGAAGGTTGTTAAGCAAACCGTCATTGCGAGCGAAGCGTGGCAATCCCTAGCAGATAGCCACGAACAAAGTTCTCGCTATGACGCTATAAATATAAATATTGCAGGTTTACAAAACGGTGTATATTTTATACAAGTTGGTAATTTAACTACGAAATTTGTTGTAAACAACACTTGTCAATAAATTTAAGAGCTTGATTCGGAAAGTTTGAGTTGCAGTGCTATAATATGTTTTATAACACATAAATTTTATTTACAATCACAAAATAAAAAATAAAATACTACGTTCAGAATGTATTATTAACCAAAATTATGTTTGCTAATGAATAATAATTCTACTCTTTTTTATGAATATACATTAACCAAAAACTCTAAAACAAACGATATAATTGATTTGTCGTTTGATTTTGAAGAATACACTGATGTGTTTGAAAGGCTTAATGGCTTTTGCCCAATTGTTTCAGATAAAATAATAAACATACTATTAGAATATGCCGAAGAATAATTTTTTATTCTTTCAACAATTCAATAGTTAAGTCTTTTTTATATTGAACGATAAATAATCCGTTATTTATAAAATGTGTATTTATTTTTTCAAAAGAATAATTTTGAGAAAGACCGATTTCTTTATATCTATCTAAACAATTTGACATATTGTCTGTTAAACAAGTAAAAGCATTGGTGTAATACTTAAATGTATCAAACCCAACAAATGAGTATATAGAAGGAGCTCCTCCATATTCATTCATAAATTCTTTTTGAAACTTTAAAACTTTCTTATCCTTGTAATTTACATATCGGTTTTTAAAAACTGTTAAATATAACGAATGATAATATTTAGTTTCAATATTATATTTTAACCACTCTTCCATACCAATTAAAATAACACTATCTTCGGCAGCAGCAACATGTAAATTTGTAATTACATTTGTTACAAACCCCTGTTCTAACGATGGAATAACAACAATATTTGTTCTGTTTTTAGCAATAGCTGCTTTAATCGCTTTTCTTTTCCCATCATTAAAATTAATTGTTTTAATGGTAATTGTATCGGTTAAACTATCAACAGAACTTAATAAAATATCCTTGTATTTTTCAACTGTTTTTACTTCATCTGGTTTTCCATTATGTATAATAATATAATTAACATTATGATATTTAATAAGATGTTTTATAATTTCGGTATGTAAAACTTCTTTAGAAAATTTATTTTGCATTATAACAGTATTTCCCGAATTGCTTAACGAAACATCAATTAATGGATTTATCAAAGGTATTTTAGATGGCATATATTTAGCTACCGTATCAAATACATTTTGATAAATTGGACCAATAACAAAATCTAATTGTTTAATTTCAGGTTTTAAAATAATAGATTTTGCCGTATAAGCACTTTTTTTTGTATCATATACGTATAAATCAAAGGAATATCCATCTTTTTTAAATTGTTTTAAACTAAGTAATAAACCCTGATAAAACTCAAAAAATGGTTTTGTATTTGCTCTTATTAGTGTTGGTGATGTTTCTTGTTTGGTAATTTCAAGATTAAGTGTTTTAATATCTAATTCAAAAGGCAATAACAAACCAATTTTTATAACCCTTTGATTATCATAAACTGGAGACAACACACAATTAGAACTGTCAGAAACTAAAGTGTCAATAGCACTATTATTTCCCTCCCAAGAAAGTTCTTCTTCAATTTTTTCTTCTTTAACAGGAATGTTAATTATTTCGCCTTTCTTTAATCCATTAGCTTTAACAAGCGGATTAGCACGCATTATATCTTCCGATGTAATATTATACATTTTTGAAATAGAATACAAAGTTTCTTTCTTTCTAACTTTATGTTTGATATACCTAATAGAATCTGATTTTACACTCTTTTTTTTAATGGTTTCACTACTATCAACAACAGGTATTACTGTCTCGTTTTTTGTAATATTAGTGTTATTTGGTGTTGATGTTTGTTTTATTGTTGGTGTGGGTTTTGGTGTGGGTTTTGGTGTTTGTTTTGGTGTTGATATTTGTTCTTTTATTTTTAGTTCTTGACCAACTTTTAATCCATTTTTAGCTTCCGGATTTAGAATAAATAATTCATCAACACTAATGCCATACTTGTGTGCAATAAAATATGCTGTTTGCTTTGATTCAACAATATGATATAAATAATCTTTTGATTTAGGAGTATTAATTTTTACCGGAATTTTTAATTCTTGACCAATTTTTAAGCCATCGAAAAGTGTTGGATTATTTGATGCTAACTCCTTTTCCGAAATCTTATATAATTTGCATATAGAATAAACAGTTTGTTTTTTCTGAACTACGTGAATATAATATTTATTACCGGCAATTGTTTCTATTTTTTCTGATTTGGTTAAATTATCAGTTTGAGAAAAAGTTAAATTTGCAGTAAAAATTATAAAAATTAATATTATTATCTTAAATGCTTTCATCAAAAGGTTAGATTTTAAGGTTTATATTATAAATATTCTACAAATTTAACAAAGATACGCATCATTACAAATTATGATTTGTATTTACAAATATCACAACATAAACCAGCCCACACAAACATCTATATTGCCTTATTACTTAAGTATATAAGTGTGTTATTAATAAATAATAATAAAATTGAAATAATATCAATAATTACACGTTTATACATTGTAATTAAATGTAAAAATGAATAAAAAAACATTTTTTTCATAATAAATTTTCTAACTTTGCGTAATATCCTTATATTTATGCGTTGAAAAATTAAGTAAATTATTTCTGTAAACTAATTATTGAAAAATGAAAAATAATACAAAGATTTTAAAAATATTTTTATTTGTTGTTACTATTGTAGCAATAAGTTTTACTTCATGTAAAAAAGACGAACTAGAAGACACTAACTACCCAAACCCTACACCACCGGTAAGTGATTTAGGTGAATTAACATGTTTTATTTCTGAAGGAGCATGGGCAGCAAAAACTTACACTGCAAGTTATTTGAACGATATGGTAGTAATTAAAGCAGTTAGTGCCGACAATGACACTATAATATTTAATCTTAAATTTAAAGATGGACAAATTTATTATCCATTTGGAAATGCTTATCCTGATTTTGCGATTTTAAAAAAGCATACTGATATAAGTGCTTTTTATTCTACAAAATTAGCAAATATCAACGATGCTGTTATCGGGCATATTAATATTTCGGTTGATACTACAAATAATATTTTATCAGGTTCTTTTGCATTTAAAGCATATAAAAATACTGATAATAGTCTTGAAACAATTACCGAAGGTAAATTTAAAAACTTAAAATATACAGACCCTGAGCCTATTCAAAACACAATGTCTGCAATTGTTGAAGGTAATTCAATAAATGCATTTCCATATGTTATGGCAACAAAAAATTTAAATAATATGTTTGATATTAGAGGATATGCCGATAACATAACTTTAAGATTAGAATTTGCAGAAACAGGATTATCTGCTGGCGATAGTTTAAGTTTATCAGACCTAGGGTATAATGCATATTACAATAAAGGTAACGGGTTTACTATTAGTGATAATGGATATATTAAAATATCACAATATAATGCTTCTACTAATATATTAAAAGGTGATTTTGAATTTAATGTTGGTACAGATTCTATAAAATCAGGGCATTTTAATGTGGTTTATTTAAACCAATAGGATTAAAAAATAAAATAATTGAGCCGTCAATTTTTGGCGGCTTTTTTTGTATGAAAAAAGTTGATTTAAATAAAAAAAGTTGGCAATGGATAACATTAGTTATCTTATCAATTATTTGGGGAACATCTTTTATTTTAATGAAAATAGGATTAAAAGCATATACTCCACTTCAAATTGCAAGTTTACGAATGTTTCTTGCCTTTATGTTTTTTATTCCCTTTGCATCTAAAGCAATAAAAAAACTAAAAAAGAAACACATACCCTATATGCTATTTATTTCTATTATTGGAAATGGTGCAACAGCATTTATGTTTGCTCTTGCACAAACAAGCATTAAAAGTTCAATGGCAGGAATGCTTAATGCCACCACTCCTTTGTTTACTTTTATAATAGGAATGATTTTTTACTCGCTTAAAACAAAAATATATAAAATACTTGGACTGTTTATCGGTTTAATAGGCACTTTTGCCTTGCTCTATTTTGATAGCGATATAAGCTTATCATCTAATTTATTGTTTCCATTATTAGCAATAATTGCAACTGTTTTTTATAGCATAAATGTAAATATGGTTAAATTTAACCTTAAAGATTTAGATGGGTTAACAATTTCGATATTAACTTTTATTTTTGTTGGTCCACTTAGTTTAATAGTTTTCTGTTTTACAGATTTTACTATGCCATTAGAATCAAGTAATTTCTATCTTAGTACGTTAAGTATATTTCTATTAGCAATATTTAGTTCAGGAATTGCACTTGTTTTGTTTAATATTTTGATAAAATATACTTCTACAATTTTTGCATCAACCGTAACATATTTAATTCCTGTAGTTGCAATTCTATGGGGGCTTTTTGATGGAGAAAAAATACTGATACTTCAGATATTATCAGTTGTAGTTATTATTGCAGGTATATATCTTGTAAATGCTAGTGATGATTAGCTTTTGTCCAATGTTATTAAGTTTAAAGTAAAAAATCTATCTGTGGCAACGGCAAAGCCATCAATAAAGTTAATCCCTCCTAGAACTTTTCGGCAGACCCTATTTATGAATTTAAAAAATCATTTCATAAGGTCGGCGAATTGCTTCGGCAAGTTCTGTTAAGCCTATATGTCGGCTTTTTCGTATAGTTTCTTTGCCATCAAAATATACAATAATTGTTGGTATTGTAAACACTTGAGTTTGTGCCGATATTTCAGGTGTTTCCGACATATCTACATAATAAAAAGGAATTTCTGAATATTTTTCTTCTAACATTTTTATTATTTGCGGTTTAAGAACTTTGCAAACATTGCAAGTTTCGTTAGAAAAATACATTAAAACGCCTATATTATCTTTTAAAATTTTATTAAACTCGTCTAAATTTTCTATTGTTTTATACATAAAATATAAATTTAAAATTGATTAGTAGCCAACATAACCAAAGTGCAGTTTTCCACAACTTCTATATTTTTTTCTTCTAAAATTTTTGCAAATTCACCGTTTTCGCTTCCCGGATTAAAAATAACCCTTTTCGGATTTAAACCCAAAATATAATTGTACCAATCTGTTTGAATTTTTTTGCCTATATACATTGTAACCGTGTGTATGTCGGAAAGAATAGGTCTTTCTGTAATTATTTTTTCTCCTACAATTTCGCCATCTCTTATTCCTAAAGGAACAACCTTATAGTTGTTATTTTTTAATCTTTCTGTTGCCAAATACGAATATCTATTTTTATTTGGCGATGCTCCTATTATTACTGTTTTTTTCATATATTTTCACTTTTGTATCAATCAACTATCTCTCCTATTAAGGTTGCCGACGTATTTCGTAAAATTTTAACATTTACAAAATCTCCTTTTTTATTATTTTCTTTTGGGAAAACAACGGTTTTATTTTGCGATGTTCTACCAACCAATTCTGCTTCAGATTTTTTTGATACCCCCTCAATTAAAACTTCGTAAATATTTCCTACATCTTTAGCTTTAGATTTTTCTGATAGTTTTTGTTGCAAAGCAATAATTTCGTTTAATCTGCGAGTTTTTATATCTTCTGGTACATCATCGTTTAAACGACGTTGTGCAAAGGTATTCGGACGTTCAGAATATTTAAACATATAAGCAAAATCGTATTCTACTTGTTGCATTACTTTTAAAGTTTCACTGTGGTCTTCTTCTGTTTCGGTGCAAAAACCAACAATTATATCGGTAGAAATAGAACATTCCGGTATAATTCTTTTTATTGCTTCAATTCTGTTAAGATACCACTTTTGAGAATAACCACGTTTCATTAAATCTAAAATTTGTGTGCTACCCGATTGCACAGGCAAATGAATATGCTTGCATATATTATTATGTTTTGCCATTGTTTGCAAAACCTCATCATTCATATCTTGTGGGTATGATGTAGAAAAACGTACTCTTAATTTGCTGTCAACTTTTGCTGTTAAATCTAACAAATTGGCAAAGTTCATTTTTGTGCCATCTTGGTTTTTCCAAGAGTATTTATCTACATTCTGACCTAAAAGAGTTACCTCTTTAAAGCCGTCATTAACAAGCTCTTGCACTTCTTTTAAAATAGATTTTGGGTCACGACTACGTTCACGCCCACGAGTAAAAGGCACAACGCAATACGTACACATATTATCGCAACCACGCATAATTGAAACAAAAGCAGAAACGCCATTAGAGGCGTACCTAATAGGCGAAATATCGGCATAAGTTTCTTCACGAGAAAGCAAAACATTTACTGCTTTTTGCCCTGACTCTGCTTCGGCAATTAGCTCGGGTAAGTTTCTGTATGCGTCTGGTCCTATAACTAAATCAACAAGTTTTTCTTCTTCTAAAAGTTTTTCTTTTAAACGCTCTGCCATGCAGCCAATTACACCAATAATTAAATCGGGCTTTCGCTTTTTTTCTTGACGAAAAACCGATAATCTGCCACGTATTCTTGTTTCGGCATTTTCTCTAATAGAACAAGTGTTTACAAAAATTAAGTCGGCTTCTTTTATATCGTCGGTAGTTTGATAATTATTATCCGAAAGAATAGAGACAACTATCTCACTATCACTAACATTCATTTGGCAACCATAAGTCTCTATATAAAGTTTTTTACTTGCCAACGGATTATCTATTTTTATATCGCTTTTGCTCGATATTTTTTTTGTTGATATAAAGTCCATTATTACTCTTAAATTTGAACTTGCAAAGTTAAGCATTTATAATTAAATAATGCTTTTTAGCTTATTGAGTTTTTTATAATTTAACACCCATATTACGAAAAAGATTATACACCTTACAAGCAACACAATATTTAAAAAATGCTTCGGCACCAACAGCTATAAAAGAAATGATTCCAATAATTTGATATGCAAAAGTAAAATCGAAAATGTATAACAGACTTAAAATTGATGTTAGTGTTAAACCAATTTTAGCGGCAAATCTTTTGGGTCCGGCATTTACAAAATGGGGTTCTTCGTGCATTTTATTTAATGTCCATTTTATTCCATAACAAATAGGACTATTCTTTACCCCAAAAAATACTCTTATTGCAAAGTCTGCCGTAATAGGTATAATTATCCATTTTATTGACAAAAAAACAAAAAATACTAAACCTGTAAAAACAATAAACGCATTAAAACGGGTTAAATTTTCATCAACTCTTTCGTAAACTATCGGACAAGAATTTTCCATAACATATATTTTGTTACAAAAATACAAATAATTAAGTAATAAAACACCTTAATATCCTAATATATGTTAATTAACTGTTATTCTGTGTGTTGTTGGCTTGATTTATCTTCTTATTTTAGCTATATATTTTTATAATGAAAAAATATCTCAACTTTTACATCGCCATTTGATACTGTGTAGAGCAAAAACTCGCTAAATTCGTCTTGTAAACTTAATTCTTTCATTTCTTTTTTTGTCTAAGGTCTAATATCTAAATAAGCTTGACCGATTTTATAATAATTTAATTAATTACCATCGGGTAATTATGAACCCGAAGGCTTTTTTGTCTAAAGTCTAAAAGTCTAAGGTCTAATATCTAAAGTCTAGTTTCTATGTATAACAAATTTTATTCGTAGACAAGCACTAATTTAGTGTCTGTCCATAAACTCAAGTGTCTAGTGTAGAAAGTTCGAGTTCAAGGCTTGCGTAGGTTGAAAAATGTGAGTTTACATATGTAAATGACCATTTTTCAAACAAGCGTAACGCAGAAATCGGACTTTATAGACAAGCTCTAATTAAAACGAAGAAAAAATTAATTGGCAATAAAAAACTCTAAATTTTTGAAAATAAATGAATTTTTAGAAATTCCTCATTAATTCTTTTAAATATTTAACGTATTTTTGCAAAGATGAGCGAAGATTACGAAATACAAGACGATTCACATATCAGTGAAAACGAAATAGAAAATAAGTTACGTCCGCTTAGTTTTACCGATTTTAAAGGGCAAGTAAAAATTACTGATAATTTAAAAGTATTTGTTGAAGCTGCAACATTAAGAAACGAATCTTTAGATCATGTATTATTACACGGGCCTCCAGGTTTGGGAAAAACAACTCTAGCTCAGATAATTGCAAACGAAATGAGCGTTAGCATAAAAGTAACATCGGGTCCTGTTTTAGATAAACCCGGCGATTTGGCAGGTTTACTTACAAATCTTGACGAAGGTGATGTGCTTTTTATTGACGAAATACACCGATTAAGTCCTATTGTTGAAGAATATTTATATTCGGCAATGGAGGATTTTAAAATTGATATAATGATAGACAAAGGTCCATCGGCACGTTCGGTGCAAATTGGTTTAAATCCTTTTACTTTGATTGGTGCAACAACACGCTCGGGATTGCTTACAAGCCCGTTACGAGCAAGATTTGGCATTAATTCGCATTTAGAATATTATGATGCCGAAATTCTTACAGGAATTGTAAAACGCTCGGCAGGAATTATTGATATTCCTATAAAAGATAATGCTGCAATAGAAATTGCACGCCGTAGTCGAGGAACACCACGTATATCAAACTCTCTTTTGCGTAGAGTTAGAGATTTTGCACAAGTAAAAGGTAATGGAACAATAGATTTGAAAATTGCAAACTTTGCACTTAACTCATTAAATATAGATAAGTTAGGTCTTGATGAAATAGATAATAGAATATTAAATACTATTATTGATAAATTTAATGGAGGACCTGTAGGTATCACAACAATTGCAACCGCAGTTGGCGAAGATGCAGGAACAATTGAAGAAGTTTATGAACCATTTTTAATAAAAGAAGGTTTTATAAAACGTACCCCACGGGGTAGAGAAGTTACCGAAATTGCATACAAACACTTAGGCAAAATAAAATTAGGCGGTAGTCAATCGAGTTTGTTTGATTAGATTTTATTATCTTTATAAATTCATTTTTTTGAAATACTAAAAAAACATTATAATATGGGACAAATAACAAATATTTTCGCAAGACAAATCTTAGATTCTCGAGGAAATCCTACCGTAGAGGTAGAAGTACATGCAAGTAATG
>Ga0256845_1003709_pt1 | contig 10200 bp, 9 predicted proteins | sample RiftiametaG_FD_189101 | JGI IMG/M metagenome (GOLD analysis project Ga0256845, IMG submission 189101) | Tube worm associated microbial communities from hydrothermal vent at the East Pacific Rise, Pacific Ocean - Riftia | ecosystem: Host-associated > Annelida > Integument > Unclassified ... | reverse complement strand
GTTTTGTGTATATCTTTGTGAGGTGGTTTAATACTAAAAGGAAAGTAATCATCCGCACCCCCTGGCTTGAAAGCCTCTTCATCCAAAATTTTAGAATCAAGCCAATTATTAACCAAAACAGATGGAGTATAGCTGGTATCAAATTCCAAAATCATGTTAATAGTCTTAATCATTAATAATGTTATCTTTATAGAACCAAACAAATTATTCTGTTCAGATTGAATTTTTATTTGATCTGCTGTTTGTTGAGATCTGTGATTTGCTGTTACCAATGCAACTGCAGGAACAATAATAGCAAAAAACCCAAGAGGTACTTTAAATATAGTTAATAAATCATTAATTTTTTTATACGACCAAGCAAAGTCAATATCATTTTGGTTCAAAATAAAATACGAACCAGCTATAAAAAGAACTAAAGGTAACCAGAATGCAATTTGAAATATTTGTTATAAATCTTTTAATTAATAATTTTGTATCAAGAAGATTAAATTTTGTAAAGTGGTCTTTTTTGTTAATATAATCATGGCAGATACGTATATTATTTTGTGATAGAACAACAATGTCATATTGTCTTTTAGGGTATAAGATCGGGTAAAGTGAGGCTTGGATATGCTTTTGCAGCGCATCCGTTTCAATCGAAACCTAAGCTGCAAAAGCATATCCAAGCCTCACTTATTCCATTTCTTTCCTCGTATAATAGCCAAAAAAACAAAATTGCATGTAGATATTATGACCATATTGCCCTGTTAATATTAAAAATAATTTTTGACCGAAAATTGCTGGGAATATGACTATGTGGTTTACTTCAATCAAGTGAATATGCTAAACTCCATTTGTTTGTGTACGTGGAATCTTACAAATAAATAATGATTAACAAAGGATTGGTTATGAATAGGTTTTTCACTTTTTTGATATTGATATGTTCTGCATGTTTATTTGTTTTTTGTAGTCCTGAAAATGTACGGTCTGATAATAATATTGAATTCCTTGGTAAAAATCTTATCAAATCTCTAAATTCAGGTATTTATGAAATAGTCAAACCAAAATCTGAAAACAATCAGATTCAATATGCCAGAGAACTGCCCTTTGACAAACTTAGTTTTAAAGAAAGAAATGAAAAATATTACAGCATTGGGACAGCTTTTTTTATAAATAAAAAGGAATTGATGACAGCTGCCCATGTGTTTCAACTTGAATATTTTTCCCTTCTTCAAGATTTCTATATTAGAGATCCGCAAGGAAAAGTATATCCTGTTAATATGATAAAAAAATACTCAAACCTTCGCGACATGGTGGTTTTTGATCTTAAAAAATATCCTGACAAAATCACACCGCTTAAACTGGGCAAAAATGCCGAAATCGGTGATACTGTCTTCTCTGTTGGAAATGCCCAGGGCGAAGGACTTGCATACAGAGCAGGTCAAATAGCCTCTTTTACACCGGAAAAAGAATATGGGAAATGGAAAGATATCAGATTTAGTTCTCCTGCCTCACCCGGCAATAGCGGGGGGCCACTGCTTGACCTGAAAGGTAATGTCCTTGGCATAATAGTTAAAAAAAATCAAAGTGAAAATTATAATATTGCGGTTCCGATTAATGAATCAGACAACCTTACTGGCAAAGCAGAATTTCATATTCGCAATGTTCTTGCCGGGATTTATGGTGTTAATGATACTCTTACCAGGGATTGGATATTTGGTATTCAATTACCCCTGTCAGTAAAAAATCTGGCAGAACATGCCCAGGACAGCTTTAATGCTCATATCACTAAACTTTCAAACGATCTTTCAGAAAAAGTGAAGCTTAAAAATTATCCAAAAGGAGAACGGTTCCGCGACTTTCTCAGGGACCAGCCAATTAAAAAAGGACTTGGACTCCTTATCCCGGGACAGGATTTTAAAACATGGAACATAAATGGCTGGTATGGAGAAAAAATACCCATAACAGCATCACAAAATGTATATAAGGCACGGGGCGTGTTCAATGCTCTTAATGTAATCATTGAAAAACCTGCAGAAATGAGTCTTAAAAAATTTATAAACTCTCCCAAAATTGTTATGGACAATCTTTTAAAAGCAGTTCCGTTTTTACGCCATGTTGGCAGGGAAAAAATTCCCATAACCAGCTTTGGTGCACCTGATCAAACAAAAATAATAAAGGATAAAATGGGACGAAAATGGACCACAGCAACCTGGAACCTTCCCCATGATGATATGTTTGTTTATTGTTCCTTTCTTCCCTACCCAAAAGGTGTAATCTGCCTCCTTGACAGCCGAATGAGCTCAAGCCGAAAATATGGCTATTTTAATGCCATACAGGATGCACTTAATGAAATTATAACCGGATATATAGGTAATATTGAGGACTGGCAGGAATATTTCAACCTTGAAAAAAAATATCTTCCTGATTATTTTCAAAAAGCAAGCCTTGATTTTAAAAATCATAATTTAAACCTGAAATTAAAAGACTTTTCTCTTGATTTTACCAATAAAAAAATCAAAAAAAATTCCAGCATACATCTCCATATGGGGTATTCAAACAAGGATCTGCTGGCTGAAGACCTTTTATTATTTGAGCTTTATCCTGTCAAAGGCGGAAATGCCCATTACAGGATTCAAGCGTTTTTTGAACCAAGCCCCTTAAGTTCTGATAAATATAAATCCAAGTGGAATGATATTATCAATGCAACAGGAGATTTTTCAGGCAAACTAATTAACAAAGGCAATAAACTGATTATCAAAAAACCGGTTAAAGCGACAAAAACCAATTTTGTATCTATAAAGGGCAAAAAGATAACCAAAGTATTTGCTGTTGGAGCTTATTATAAAACAACAGATAAAAAACCTGTACGAGACAGCAAAAAGTTCTTTAAAAGTATTCATTTTAATAAGCTTCCCTAGCTGTACAATATTGAATACAGGTTAATTACAGGACATTTAAAAGACCAATGAACCGTTTTGCAATTTATATGTCATCCTATGTTTTAAAAAGTTTTTCACCTTTTTCCAAGGCAAAGGTAAATATCCATGGGCAAAACAATATACCTGACGGATCTGTTATCTTTACAGCCAATCATTTCACACGGCTTGAGACAGTTTTACTGCCCTATTACCTGCACACTTTAACAAAAAAACCTGCCTGGTCCCTGGCTGATGCTGAACTTTTCCAGGGCAACCTTTTAAAACCTTTTTTGGAAAACCTGGGGGCAGTATCAACAAAAGCACCTGATAAAAATTATCTGATAACAAAAAACCTTATTGCGGGTGATGCTGAATGGATTATTTTTCCCGAAGGTATGATGGTCAAAAATAAAAAGCTTATAAACCATGATCATTTTGAAATCCAGATGGATAACCATATTGAAAAGCCCCATACCGGTGCTGCAACCATTGCTCTTCGGTGCGAATTTTACAGGCAGCGCCTTTTAAGGATGCTAAAAAAAAACAGAGCCGAGTTTGACAGATTAATTGATTATTTTGAAATAAAAAACCCGGAAAGAGTTCTTAAGATACAAACCTATATTGTGCCTGTAAACATAACATATTATCCGATTATGCCCAGGGACAATCTATTAAGCACCCTTGCTGCAAAATTGATTGATAATCCTTCGGAAAGAACATTAAACGAACTTAAAACCGAAGGCTCCATGATTTTATCCGGAGTTGATATTGATATCAGATTTGGGAAACCCATTAAAATCAGGGATTATCTTTATAATTCATTTATTGAAAGTGATCTTAATTCCAGGCGTGCAATGAATTTTGACCGGAATATATGTTCTTTTCATGCCATGAAAGATAATTCCACCAAAATCATGGAAAGATATCTTTTGTCCATGTACACCATGACCACAATCAATGTTGATCATATTCTTGCAGCTATTTTACGATATCTGCCCCGGGATATGGAAAACGAAACTATTTATAGTTTAAAATCCAGACTTTTCCTTGCAATAACCAGACTGACAGCAAAATCTGAAAATAATTTTCACCATAGCTTTTCTAAAAACCCCATATCAATTTTAACTGATGACAGGTATAAAAGAACTGAAAATTTCTTTAAGATAGCCTTAAAAACCAAAATCATTACACAAAATAGAGATTTTATCCACATTAACAAAAAAAGACTTAATGCCCATCATCATTTTCATAATGTACGGGTTGAAAACCCCATATATGTCATGGCAAACGAAATCGAACCTTTAAAAGAGGCTTTGGATATAATAAAAAGAGTGGCTGAAATGCCAAAGCACAGGGTTAAAAAACAAATAAGGGATGATCTTGTTGATGGTGCTAAAAATACTTTTCAAAAAGCCTATAAAAAATATTTTGTTATAGAAGAATCCAAAGAAAAAAAAATCGGTGCCCCTGTTTTCTTAAAAGCTGAAAACGAAAAAGCAGGAATTTTATTAATCCACGGATATCTTGCTGCCCCTGCAGAAATGGAAAAATTTGCACAATATCTTTATGAGCAATCTTTTACTGTCTATGTACCAAGGCTAAAAGGTCACGGTACATCACCTGAAGATCTGTCAAATACAAAATATAAAGAATGGATAGAATCTGTGGAACAAGGCTATGTTATTTTAAAGCATACCTGCAAAAATCTGTTTGCAGGCGGGTTCTCAACCGGTGCGGTCCTTGCTCTTGATATATGCCTTCGTACCAATGATATCAAGGCAGGTTTTGCTGTTGCACCGCCCATGAAATTAAAGGATCTGGGTTCTTATTTTGTACCGGCAATTGACCTTTTTAATACCATGATGGAAAAAGCTTATCTATCACCCATTGCTAAAAAATTTGTAAAAAATGACCCGGAAAATCCCCATATTAATTATCATAAAAACCCCATTGCAGGTATCAGACAGCTTGAAAAACTCACCAAAGATTTGGAACCGAGGCTGAAAAATATTAAACTGCCTGTATTGGTTGTACAATCGCGCAATGATCCTGTTGTTAATCCTGAGGGCACATTAAATCTTTTTAATAAACTTGGCTCGAAAAAAAAAGAATATTTTCTTTTTGATTATGACAGGCATGGAATTTTGCTTGGCAAAGGTATTAATAGAATATATGAAAGTATAGAAAAATTTATTGCACAATTTATTGAATAAAGGAGATATTTCACAATGCTTGATCTTCATAAAAATGATATTTTCACAAAGGTCTCAAGGTTTAATCTGATACGGGATGGTAGAATGATCTATATTGATGTGCATCAGGCAATACAGGGTCAGCTTGCAGCAAAATTCGTAGCAGTTCCAAATCTTGTAAATATCATTGCAATACCTGAAAAGCAGGGAATAGGAGAAAGCGAGCAAGAGGCAGTAAAGGATTGCTTAACAAAAATCAAGGGTCAATCCATTGAAGAAATTTTCCCCAATGATAATGATCCGGGTGAAAAACAAGCTTAAATCACCCGGATAAAATTATCTGATTAATCTCCGTCTATAAGCCGGCCTATGGTGCCAAGCACTGAGCCTTCGCCTTTACTTGATCCTCCCACTGACGGAGCATGCTGAATAATTCTGTCTGCCATTCTTGAAAATGGCAGGCTCTGGAGATAGACTGTTCCCGTACCACTCAAAGTTGCAAGGAAAAGCCCTTCTCCACCAAAAAACATGGACTTTAGACTTCCTGATCGTTCAATGCTATAATCAATTCCTGATGTAAAAGCTGCAATACACCCTGTATCCACACGAATTATTTCATTGCGAAGTTCTTTTTTAACTACAGTGCCACCCACATGGACAAATGCCATGCCATCGCCATTTAATTTCTGGAGTATAAACCCTTCTCCGCCAAAAAAACCAGTGCCAAGTTTTTTTGTAAATGCAATCCCTATCTTAGTGCCATATGCTGCACATAAAAATGCGTCTTTCTGGCATAAAAGTTCTCCCCCGACATCCATCATATTGATTGGGATTATCTTGCCCGGATATGGTGCGGCAAAAGCCACTCTTTTTTTCCCGGATGCTGAATTTGTAAAATGAGTCATAAAAAGGGATTCGCCGGTTATAATGCGTTTACCTGCTCCAAAAAGTTTTCCCATAACTCCCTGGTTTGCCTCAGATCCATCACCCATTTTTGCCTCAAAGGAAATACCATCATCCATATAGTTCATTGCACCAGCTTCGGCAACAACCACCTCTCCCGGATCAAGCTCGACCTCAACGATCTGCATATCATCGCCAAGCAATCTGTAATCGACTTCATGACATTTCATAAATAATATCTCCTGTAATATCTTATATTATACTCTCCTGACCCATTTTAATACCTAAATCCAGAGCTTTTTGATTCATTTCCAGAAAATCTTTTGGGATCTTGGTTTTTAAAACCTTGATTATGGATTCGGGTTTTACAAGTTTTGATACCCCGATTAAAGCTCCGAGCATACAAATGTTAAAGACAATGGGCTTACCTATTTTATCCATGACCTTTGCATACATTGGAAGAGAAATATGTTTTGCATCAACCTTTTGTTTTGTTACAACATATTTTGAATCAACTAAAAGAGTGCCACCGGGTCTTATAATATGTGAAAAATTATCATAGGCTTCCTGGGTAAGGCATACCAATATATTAGGCTGTGTTACCTTGGGGAAATTTATTGTGGAATCAGAAAGGATAATATCGCTTCTGGTCGCTCCTCCCCTTGCTGCAGCTCCATAAGTCTGGGACTGGGTTGCATTCATACCTTCGTAAATAATAGCAGCTTCGGCAAAAATTATTGCTGCAGTAATAACACCCTGACCTCCTGAGCCTGAAAAAACCAATCTTGCTCTTTTAATTTTCATTATGCCCTCCCTTTCACTGCGGTTTGAATAATTTTTTCGTATTCTTCACAGTATTCAGGTGCATTGCTGTCATTCACAAACACTCCCCGTTCTATCAAAGAAGGATCTTTTTCAAGTTTTTTTGAACCGATAGGGACAGTATTTTTCTTATAAAGTTCCATCATATTTGCAGCATCGCCTTCTTTATTTTTTCTGCCATAATGGGTGGGACATTGTGAAAGGATTTCCACAACGGAAAACCCTTTATGATTTATAGCCTTTTTAATAATATCAATTGCCTCTGTTGCATGAAAGGTTGTTGATCTTGCCACAAAGCTTGCCCCGGCAGCTGTTGCAAGTTTTACAACATCAAAATTATTATCTATTGTAGAAAAAGGAGCAGTCGTTGCTATCTTGCCACATCCGGTCAGAGGTGAAAACTGACCGCCTGTCATACCATATATCCTGTTATTCATGACAATTGCCGTTATATCAATATTACGCCTTGCTGCATGGATAAAATGATTGCCTCCGATTGCAAGGGCATCTCCATCGCCCATGGGAACAATGAGCTTTAATTTAGGCTTGGACAATTTTACGCCTGTTGCAAAGGCAAGTGCCCTTCCATGGATTGTATGTAATGAATGGAAATTAACATAGCCTGAAATTCTGGCTGAACAGCCAATACCCGAGGTCATAACGATATTAGTGGGATCAAGTTCAAGTTCTTCAACAGCCCTTAACAAAGAGCCAAGGACAATCCCATGCCCGCATCCTGGGCACCACATATGTGGAAAAAATCTTTCCCTTAAATAATTTTTAACATTATATTTTTTAGCTACCATTTTAAACCCCTTTCCCCTGAATCACTCTGAGAAGCCTTTTGATATTTGTAGGTGTTATAAGTTCACCGTCAATCCTGTTTGCAAGGAAAACTTTTCCGGGTTCATCCACAGAATTTTTAACCTGGGTAAGAACTTGTCCCATATTCATTTCAACAACAACAACAGCCCTTGCACCGGAACATTTCTCTTTTACAAGTTCTTTGGGAAATGGCCAGATGGTCTGAAGCTCCAGCACACCAATTTTTTGCCCCCTTGCCCTTCTATTATTGGCAAGGTGAATAGCTGATCTTGCAGAAGAACCATAGGAAACAAGGACATAATCAGCATCATCAAGCCAGTATTCTTTATGCCTTGTTATCTGTTCAACATTATTCTCTATTTTATCAACCAGATGATGGAGCAGCTCTCTTACAACTTTTGGATTATTTGAAGGGAAACCCCACATATCATGAAAAAGACCTGTAACATTATATCTATGCTCACCACCAAAATCTGACATGGGAAGTCTTCCATCTTCTCGTGGAAGATATGGATGGTAATCAACACCTTTACTCACAGAGGTTCTAAGCCTTTGGACCACTGGCAAAGTACCTTGTTCAGGGATCTCAATCTTTTCCCTCATATGACCTATAATCTCATCAAAAAGAAGTACAACAGGAGTTCTATAAGTTTCAGCCAGATTAAAAGCCTCCACAGTCATTTCAAAAACATCCTGATGGTTTGATGCGGTTAACGCAATTATGGAATGATCACCATGAGTACCCCATCTTGCCTGATTAATATCTCCCTGGCTCACATGGGTGGGATTACCGGTTGAAGGTCCACCTCGCTGGATATTGGCAATCACACATGGTATCTCAGCCATACATGCATAACCTAAAGCTTCCTGTTTTAAGGAAAACCCGGGACCACTTGTGGCAGTCATTGCCTTATTACCGGTAAGAGATGCGCCAATAACTGCTGCCATAGACGCTATTTCATCTTCCATCTGAATAAATTTGCCATTTCTTTTTGGAAGCTCAAGAGCAAGCAACTCTGCTATCTCGGTTGAAGGAGTAATGGGATATCCCGCAAAAAAATCAACCCCGGCATATAGCGCCCCTTCCACGCAAGCTTCATTTCCCTGGACAAATTTTATATTATCATTCATTTTTATTATCCTCTTGGGTTAAAACTTCTATTGCCAAATCAGGGCATCTCAGCTCACAAAGTTTGCAGGCAATACAATCTTCTGGTCTGACTGCAATAACTTTATCTTTTTCATCTAATTCCAAAACATTCTTGGGACAAAAATGAACACAAATACCGCACCCTTTACACCACTCTCTATTAATCAAATGTTCTTTTAATTTAGCCATAAAATCCTCATATTCCAAAAATAAAAATACCCAATACAAATCAAGCCTTTCTTATGTTATTCATATATATAAGTCAAGAAAAAGAGCCCAGTTTTGAAATAAAGTTTCTCAATTGTAAAAAAAGACTTAAAATGCTATTATTCCATGATGATACGCAATCCAAAAATGCCTCTGGTCACTGCCATTATCCCAACATTCAACCGAGGCTGGATTGTTGAGCAAGCAATTCAATCCGTCCTGGAACAAGATTACCCCAATATTGAAACAATTGTCATTGACGACGGCTCAACCGATAACACAGAAAAACAAATTTTACCCTATCTAAATAGAATAACTTATATTAAACAGGAAAACAAGGGGGTAAGCGCTGCCAGGAATATTGGGATTAAAAAAAGCTCAGGAGAATTTCTGGCATTTCTTGACTCAGACGATTCATGGAATAAAAATAAAATAACATGTCAGATTGATTTTTTTAATGCCAACCCTGAAGCAATGATTTGCCAGACCCAGGAAATATGGATCAGAAATGGGAAAAGAGTTAATCCGAAACAAAAACATAAAAAATTATCCGGAATGATTTTTGAGCCATCCCTTGAACTTTGCCTTGTCAGCCCTTCTGCTGTTATGATGAAAAAAGAGCTTTTTGGAATAAAAGGGCTTTTTGACGAAACACTTCCGGCATGTGAAGACTATGATCTATGGCTCCGCATTAGTTCAAGTTTACCCGTTTATCTCATTGATAAACCACTAATAATCAAAAGAGGCGGACATGATGATCAATTATCCAATGATCATTCATTGGATAAATACAGAATAAAATCAGTTCAAAAGCTTTTAGAAAATAATAATCTTAGTCATGCCCAAAGGAATGCTGCCATAAAAATATTTCGCAAAAAATGCCTGATATATGGCAAAGGATGCATTAAACGGAAAAAAACAACTGAAGGAAATTACTATCTGGGACTTGTTTCTGTGTTCGACTATTAATTGCCGCCCAGTGAATGGAAGAAGTGAGGCTTGGATATGCTTTTGCAGCTTAGGGTTTCGATTGAAACAAATGCGCTGCAAAAGCATATCCAAGCCTCACTTCTTCCATTTATTTTTCTATAATAACCAAACTTACAAAATTTTTATGCAGGTGTTGTGACTATATTATACCTGATTACACCCCAGCAATTCTCGGTCAATATATGAACAAAGCAGATACTCGCTTCAAAAG
>Ga0256845_1003708_pt1 | contig 10201 bp, 9 predicted proteins | sample RiftiametaG_FD_189101 | JGI IMG/M metagenome (GOLD analysis project Ga0256845, IMG submission 189101) | Tube worm associated microbial communities from hydrothermal vent at the East Pacific Rise, Pacific Ocean - Riftia | ecosystem: Host-associated > Annelida > Integument > Unclassified ... | reverse complement strand
GCTCCCTAGGTGTTCTCGTGTTTGCTCGTAGGCGTTCGCAATCAAGGCGCCGAGACTGCCTGGCATGTTCTCGGTCTTAGGTCTCGGAACTCACCCCCCAAAAAAGAGCGCCCAGAGATTTCTCCCTGGGCGCGGTTTTTATGATGCGCGGTCTTTATGGTGCGCGGTCTACTTGCCCGGTTGCAGGAGCAGCGCCGGGTTGAACTGGCCGGTCTTCACGTAGGTGACGACAAAGACGAGGATGACCAGGGCGACCAGGATGAACCAGAAAAGCCCACTGCCCTTGCCTTCTTCGTCCTCGGTGGGCGGCGGTACGGCTGCCTTGGTCGGCTCGGGATCCTTGACCGGCTCGGGCTTGGCCTCGGTGGGCTTGGCCTCGGTGGGCTTGGCCTCGGCGGGCTTGGCCTCGGTCTCGGCGACTGGCTCGGGGGTGGTCTTTGCACGCCTTGATGCCTCGACGGCGGCAGTTTCGGCCTCGGCGGCAGCTTTGGCGGCAGCCTCTTTGGCGGTGGCCTCGGCCTTGGCGGCAGTTTCGGTAGCAGCGGCCTCGGCCTTTGCTGCAGCCTCTTTGGCGGCGGCCTCAGCCTTGGCAGCTTCGGCCTGGGCGGCAGCTTCGAGTTCGGCGGTCTTGTCGAGGCTGGTCACCGCGGCTGCGAGTGAACCTGGCGTATCGGACAGACCAAGACCGCTGACGAGTCCACCGGACTTGGGCCTCTTTTTGGACTCGGGTACGGGCGAGGGACGAGAGGCGGCAGTTTGAGTTGTTTGGGCGGCGACGGGCGGCGAAGTCGGCACTCGAGCGGCAGCTGGCTTTGCGGGCAGGTCGTGCTTGGTGACGGAGTGGCCGTCGGCGAGGGCTTTTGTGTAGTCGGCCTCGCTGCGGAAGCCGTCGGCGAGCAGCATGCCTGGCTCGCGGAGCGACGGATCGTTCGCGGCCTCGAAGTCGAGGATCACTCGGTAGTCGCAGTGGGCACACTGCACCTGGACGAGCGGCGCGATCTGGTCGTCAGGGAGCTGGTAAGGCTTTGTGCAGTTGGGACAGGCGATGATCATTAGAAGTCCAGGCCCAGAGAGAAGGTGTACTGCTGCTGGAGACCAGAGGAGTCTTCGATCGCCACTCCGTTGAGATCGCCGGCGCGACCTCCACCCGGAGTGAACATCGCTTCGACGCCAAATCGGAGCACGCTAAAGATGAAGCGAGCGCCGAGGAAAGGCCGGTGCCGGAGGATGGCGCCTGCGTCCCTAAAAATGAACTCGTTGGGGCCGCTCGAGCCTTCGAGGTACTCGTCGGTGCCCGGCGTGATGTCGAGAACGTGCGAGCGCGCGAGGATAAAGAGCGCTTGGTAGCCGGCGTAGGGCGTGATGCTGAAGGTCTTGCCGATGCCAAAGACGTGGGAGATCGAGATGTCTCCGGACGCCGTTGTCATGTTCACATCCTTGGCTCCGACGAGCCTGGAGAACATGCCGCGGAGGGCGATCGAGGGGATCGGCAGGTGGTGGAAGCCCTCGTGCAAGGCGACCTTGCCGTAGCCGCTGACGGTCCACATGCGGCTGTCGAAGAGGTGCGTCGCGCCTGCGCCGACCTCGATGCCGGGGTAGAGACCCTTGCGACCCATCACTTGGAGAGTGTTGGCGGTCTTGTTGAGGTCTTTGTCGGTGGCTGACTTCCAAAAATCAGCGTCGTTGCTGATCGTATTGATGGAATAGCTGCCGGAGATGGCAAAGCCGCTGAGACCCAGCGAGTCGGCAGGGTCCACCGGCTTTGGGGCCATCAAAACGCCGAGCTCGGAGGCGACAGAGCGGAACGCCGCGTCATCGCCAACGGGGACGCCGTTGCCGTTAACCGACCCGAGTCGTGAGAGATTCAGGTCGTAGGTGCCCGCCATCGCTTCTTGCGACGTCAGGGCTGCAGCCACGAGGGCAAGCGAGAAGAGGAACCGTCTGGGCATGCAAAGCTCCGAAGATCAGCGGTCGGCGGAGCGTAGCTTGCGCCAGACTTGCATGTCAAGGTTCGCGCTCTAGGCGAGAAGTAGCGAAGAAAGGTGTCTACAGGCGCACAAAAGCCCTTTTTTGGCGGGGGTACAGGGATCGCGAGTGGCGGCCGTGGGCCCGAGGGGTGCAGGGGCTCCCGATTAGGGCGGAGCGGGGCCTTGGTGGGGTCGAAGCCCGCAGGGAATTCTTCGGAGCGCAGGGCCGCGCACCTTTGGCGCTTTGTACGACGAGATCGCGGCCGGCGATCTGCACGGAACTCTGGGATCGGCTGGGCTGGGCGCGTTGACCGTCCTTAGGGGCGCTGTTAACCTCCGCCGGCCGTCCCGCTGATGTCCATGTCTGCCCCTCCGCCGCTGCAACCCCGATCGAGCGGAGAACGTCTGCACGGCCTCCTGCTCCTGCTCTGGATCCTGAGCGGCGCGACCTTGCTCTACGCGGTCGACGATCCGTTGGCCCAGCAGCTCGCCGTGATAGGTCCGATCGCCCTCGGCATCCTTCTTAGTCGCTGGCTCTACACCGGTGTTCTTGGCTACGAGCGGCTGGTCGGTCTTCGGATCATCCGTCGCGGGGCGATCCCCCGCTGGACCCGTCCCGCCTTTTTCCTTTGCATCGCCGTGGTGGTCGCCGGCTTTGCGGTGTTAAATTTTGGCTTCCAGAGCCTTGCGTTGGTGATCGCGGTGGCGCTCGCGGCTTTTTTGGGGGTGTTGCTGGCGCTTGTCCAGTACGCGTCGATCTTCGGTACGACCAGCATCATCGGCGTGGTCCTGGGGGTCGCGGCGCTGATCGTTGTGCAGTCGGTGGCGACCGGGTTTCAGCACGAGTTCGAGCGCCGTGTGCTCGGTGTGTACGCCCACATCAATGTCACCCGAACCTTCGGTATGGGTGAGTACAGGCGCTTTGAGAGCTATCTGCGCGAACTCCCAGGGGTCCGAGGGGCGAGTCCCTTCGTCTATTACGCGATGATGCTCGCGCCCTACGATCCGAGCGGCGCGCGTACGGACGAGCTGCGCCTGGCGAGCGTCTTGGTCAAGGGCATCGAGCCCGAGACCGCCAAAGAGGTGATCGATCTCCAGGCGCATCTCGAGCGCGGTAGCGGTCGTGCGATCCCCCTCGATGTCTTGACCTCAGATTTTGAGCTGTTGCCGGTGGCGGGTCTCGACGACGAGCTGCTGCCGGAGGTGATCGCGAGCACTCCAGATCCCCGCGGCGACGACTGGTTTGAGGCGGCGATGACCCGCTACGAGGAGTTGCCGGCCCATCACAAACGCATGACCGCAGCCCGTGAGGTCGACGATGACGCCTGGCCCGAGGTCGACATCATGGGCGATACCCGTGGCGATGCGTCGACCTTGCCGAGCGTCTTTGTCGGTATCAGCCTGGCCCGGGATCTCGGCTTAGAGGAGGGCTCGACGGTGATGGTCGTCGATCCGGGCTCGACCTTCGATCACTCCGAAGAGCCGCTGTTTCAGTACTACCGGGTCGCGGGCATTTTTCAGGCGGGTTTTCAGGAGTACGACAGTCGCCTGATCTACGTGCACATCAAGGAACTCCAGCGTTTCAAGTACCGCGGCAAGGACAAGGTCTCGGGCATCGATCTGCGCCTCGACGATCCGAATATGGCCCCCGAGGTCGGTGCGGCGATCCGCGAGGTACTGCCGGGTCGCGAGTACTCGGTGCTCGAGTGGCACCTCTTAAACGAGAAGCTCTTCGAGTCGATCCGATTCCAAAAGAACATCATCACGGTGATCCTCTCGCTGGTGATCACGGTCGCTACCTTTAACGTTCTTTCGGCGCTCTGGACGATGGTCGTGCGCCGCAACGCCGAGGTCGCGATCCTGATGTCGATGGGGGCCACGGGCACGCAGATCTCTCGGATCTTCCAGGTCACCGGCATGCTGATCGGCCTCGCGGGATCGCTTGCGGGCATGCTCTTTGGTTTGGTTCTCTGCTGGCTGGTCGAGCTTTACGGCTACACCCTCGATCCCGAGGTTTATTTCATCGAGCAGCTACCGGTGGAAATTAGCCCGACGCAGCTCATCTGGATCCTGGGCATGACCCTGGCGATCTGCTTTGTCGCCACCTTGCCGCCCTCGCTCCGCGCCGCGCGCTTGCGGCCGGTCGAGGGGCTGCGCTACGAATGAGCCGATGAGCGTGCGTCGGCCGCGTCTATCCCTGGTGATCATGGTCGCCGGGCGCTTCCTCCTCCGCGAAGATCCGCCGGGTCAGACCAGCCTGCGGGTCCTGGTGGTCGCTCTGCTCATCGCCGTAGGTGCGGTCGTCGGCACCCTTGCTGGCGCCGGATCGATGGCCGTGCCCCTGACCGCGGTGGTCGCCTCGCTGATCGCGGTCGGCATGCTTTGCATCCGCATACTGATGCCTGCGGTGGCGGTGGCGGTCTTTGGCATGGCCCTGGGCTGCGCCGCGCTGACGACGGTGCTTGGCGTGACCTCCGGTTTTGAGCACGAGCTGACGCTGCGCATGACCCGAATGAACGGTCATGTCTTGCTGACGAAGTACGGCCTAGGCTTTGTCGAGTACCCGGAGATCGCGGCGAAGTGGCGCGAGGATCCGCGAGTGGTCGCGGTCTCTCCCTTTGCCTACGCGATGGCGGCGTTGGTACCGATTCGCGAGGACGGCGAGCAGGCGACGGGCGGTCGCGGGCCTGCGATCGTCGCGGTCAAGGGCATCGACCCGGATGCGGCGGCGGACATGGAGGGCTTAAACGTGCTCCTTGAGTCAGGTGGCCTGTCGGCGATGCGCCCCGGCGATACCCGCCATGTGCCGGGCATCGCCCTGGGTGTTCGCCTTGTCGAGCGCCTGCACGTCGACATCGGCGATCATGTCTCGTTGGTGCTGCCAGCGGATCTCGACGGCGGTCGCGACATCAGCAGTCGGCCGCCCCGGCACGCCACCTTTGAGGTGCTCGATCGATTGGACACAGGCGTCACAGAGCTCGATACGAGCTTGGCGATGGTGCATCTAAGTGCTGGCCAGGCGCTATTTTTCGCCAAGGCGCGGGTGACTGGGATCGAGTTTGAACTCACGGATCCCGAGCTTGCGCCGGCTTTTGCGGTGGAGCTTGAGGCGAGTTTGCCTCCCGCCTTTCGGGCGACGAGTTGGCAGCAGCAGAGCGCTGCGACGCTCGCCGGTCTTCGCCAGGTCCGGGCTGCGGTCTCGCTGGTCATCGGCCTTCTCGAGGTGGTTGCCGCATCGGCCCTGGTCGCCAGCCTCTTGCTGCTGATCCGCCGCAAGCAGCCGGCGATCGCTGTGCTCATGTCGATCGGCTCCTCGGATCGTCTGATCTTCTGGGTCTTCGAGGCGATCGGCGGGCTTGCGGGGGTCGTTGGTGCGCTTGTCGGTGTCGGCCTTGGAAGTGCCTACGCCGGTCTCATCGCCGCCTTCCGCTATCCCTTGGAGGGCGATGTCTATCCGATCGATCACCTGCCAGTGTTGCTTGGCTTTTGGGATCTACTCGGCCCGGCGATCGCCGCGGTGGTGATCTGCACTTTGGTCAGCGGCCCGGTCGCGCTGGTCGCTGCGAAGGTGCCTGTGCTCCGCGGTCTCGGTCGCGGCTAGCGGGGACCCAGTGGGCGCCGAGAACTGCGGCTACTCGCCCTTTGCACAGGCACTGCTGTGCTCGGCGGCGTTGTGCTCGGCGGCGTTGTGTGCAGCTTTGGCGTCCGCTTCGGCGAGCATGACTGCAGTCGGTGGCAGCGAACCGCCGCCTGCGGCCTGGTGCCGCTTTGATCAGCCGTCGGCGGCGGCGGGCCCGAGTTCGATCATCTTCTTGCGGGCGACGCTCTCCGAGAACTCCGAGCAGCAATCCATGCGGATGTAGTTGGACCACTGATCGAGGGCGTGTTTGTTGTCGCCCTTGGCCTCGTAGACAAAAGCGGCGCCGGCGAAGGCCATTTTGTCGTCGGGGTTCTCGATTTGGGCTTTCATGTAGGTATTGAGAGCCTCGTCCAGGTTGCCCTGCTCGCGGAGAGAATCGCCGAGCGCTGACAGCACGAAGCGGGCCTTGACGTCGACCTTGGCGACCTTGCGCAGGACCACTTCGGCATCGGCGAATTTTTTGGCCTTGTTGAGGTTCTCGCCCTGTTTGAGGCCGTAGTCACCCTTGGTGCCGTCGAGCTCAAAGGCCTTGCCGTAAGCGCTTGCGGCCTCGGCAAAGGCCTCTTTGGAGACCAGCACAGCGCCGAGTGCCGCGTGGTAATCGGCGACGTCCGACTTGCCGGCGATCGCCTTCTCTAGGAGCTCTTGGGCTTTGTCGTACTTGGAGCGCTCGTAGAGAACACGACCCATGCCGTAGAGGGCCTCGGGGTTTTGCGGATCGGCCTTAAGAACGCCCTGGTAGAGGATTTTTGCGTCGTCGATTTTGCCGTCGCGGAGGCGGATGCGGGCGTTGTCGAGGTTGCGCTGTTGCTGGGCTGCGACCTCGGCCGGATCGACCTCAGGCTCGCCTTTGCATGCGCTCGCGGTGGTCGCGATCAGGAATGCCAGGAGGAGGGGACGTAGAGCCACAAGATCCGTTATCACGGGCGGCCAGAGATTTCCACGGGTCCGCGGGCCTGGAACGGCGAACCCGCGGACTCGCGAACCTGATAGGATGGCGCCCGGTGAGCGGGCCGCAATCGGAGCGCCCTGAAGAGGGCGAATGTAGGGCGATATCGAGCCGTCCAGCGGAGGTTGATGACGGCGGGATCTCTTCGTTGCTCAGGCGCTCTCTTAAGGAGGTCGTCGCGCGTTGGGCTGTCCGTCATCGCCCGCCCAGGCCTAGCTGGCTGCGACCGCAGGACGAGGCGATGCACCGTTGGGATCGCCGCCGTCACTTCGCCGAGGACTACGCCTTTGTCCTGACGCAGAACGATCTCGCCTTGATGATCCGACTCGAGTGGATGCCCGGGCGGGGTTGTCATCGCCTTTGGGTGATCCTTTTCGAGGAGGGGGCCGTGTACGCGCTGCCGGGCAGTGGTCAGGAAATCGTGCGCGGTGGCGAGAGCGGCCAGTGGCGGGTTGGCGGTCTCGAAATCGATTGCATCGATCCCTTTGAGCGCTGGAGGGTCGGCTTTCACGGCAAGCTCGATCGACGCAGCATTGATGGCCGGCCGCAGGTGGTCACCGATGCGGCCGGTGCCCAGGCGGTCGATCGCGTCGATGTGCACATCGATCTGACCTTCCTCGCCGAGCATCCGCCCTTTGTGCCCGGCAGCGATGATGATCCGGGTCTGCTCTCGCGGCGCTTTGGCGAGGCTGTCTGGGATGCGGATTTCCTTCGCGGTCTGCGGCGGCGACAGATGCGGAGCTACGTCCAGGTCGGCGAGTTCGCCGGCACCATCGTGATCGACGATCGCATCCTGGCGATCGACGGAGCAGCGCTGCGTCACCACGGCTGGGGTGTCCGTGATTGGGGAGCGAGCGATAGCGCACTACAGTGTTTCTTGGCCCGTCGCGGGCGTGCGGAGCTATGGGTGCAGCGGGCAATTTTTCCGGGCTTGACCCTAGAGGGCGGCTTTGCGGTGCGCGAGCGCGGGCTTGTTGCGATCTGCGATCTCGGGGTGACCGTCGAGCGTCGGCCCGGTCAGGCGCCGCGACGGATCGGTCTCGACCTGGAGGTGTGCAGGGGCGAGGGCAAAGGCGAGGGCGAAGGGCCCGAGATCGAAGAAATCGCGATCGAACTCAAGACGCTCGCGCAGCTCTCTCTCGTGATGGACGGGCGCGGCCGACTTGATCTCGCATTTGTACGGGCGAGCGACGGCGCGACCGGGATCTGGGTCGGTCAGCAGCGGATCCTGCCGAGGCCTGAGTCACGCGATCGTCGCTGAGCGGCGGCACGGCACAACAACACAACAACACAACAACACAACAACACCGCAGAGCGTTCACGGAGACTTCGGAGCAAGGTCTCGCTTGCGAGCCCCCGGGCAAAGACTGCGCCTTGGAGCGCGCGGGCGGATCACGTAGGTTGGCCGGTGATGAATGCCGAAACTCCGCTCAAGACCCTCGGTCTCCGTCACCTCGCCCTATTTGTCCCTGATCCGCTTTTTGATGCGACGATCCGCTTTTATCGCGAGGGCATGGCGATGGCCGTTGATTGGCAGCCTGATCCCGACAATGTTTACCTGAGTTCGGGCGCCGATAACCTGGCGTTGCACCGCGCAGCTCCCGATCGCTCGGTTGATCTCGCGACCTCGCCTCTCGATCATCTGGGATTTTGTGTGGCCGATGCGGCGACGGTTGAGCGCTGGCATAAGCGGCTCTGCGCGGGCGCTTTGGAGTGGAAGCTCGGAGAGGTCGGCGCGACCAAGCGTCATCGCGACGACTCGACCTCGTTTTATTTTCGCGATCCCGCAGGGCATCAGGTTCAGATCATCCACATCCCGAGCCTGCAGGCGTGATCGTGCCGGCTGTGCCCGCGTAAAAAAGAGAGGGGCACGCCTTCGACAAGGCGCGCCCCTCTCTTCTCTACGAGCCGTCGCGAGCGCTAGGGGGCGAGGTTGGCGATGCACTCCTCGTCGTTGCAGTCGATGATGACCTTGACCGAGACTCCGCGGCCGGGAGGATCGTCGAGTGTGATCGACGTGGGTGTGCCGACCAAGTTGCCCTGCGCATCCTGGGGCGTGACATCGATGAGCCCCACCTGGTCGCCGTCGAGCTTGCGGTCAGGATCGGGAACGATGTGATAGCCAAGCTCTTCTGCGGTGGCGTCGCAGGCGATCGGATCGGCGATGAGCAGGTCTTTAAGGCCGGCTGTGTCATAGATCGTGAGCTGAAATTGTTTGGTATCGACGCCGGGACATTGCACCTGAGCGCCGCCCTTGTTCAGGTTCCAGCGGACTAAGATGCGGGCTGGTGAGGGCGTCAGGCGGACCGACTTTGAGACCACGTCTTGGCCGGCGAGCGCCTCGATGTTCTTGATGCTATCGGGGCCGAAGTTGTCGAAGACCATCAGGCCTTCGGACGTGAGTGCGCGGGCCTCGAGGCTGTAGTTTTTGGCTGCGACTCCGGTGAAGGTCACCTGGCCGTCAGCACAGGGGGCTGTCTCGACGTACTCCAGGAGCTCTTCTCCGCCCTCATCAGAGATCTCGGTGAGGATCATCTCGATATTGGCCACATCGGCGGTATCGCAGGTGACCGAGGAGGCGCCAATGCTGAAGGGAATCTCGAGGTTGCCGGGGTCTTGGGTGCAGCCGGCGAGCGCCAGGGCGGTGAGGAGGGGAAGGCAAGCTGTGCTGAGTAGAATACGTCGCATGTGGAGGGCTCCAAGGGAGGTCGAAGAGGGGCCGACTCGCGGAGGCGGCATGGCCGGCAAAGAGACGAAGCCCCAGGGGCTTGGCTTCACCGTCGCCAGAAGAGATAGCCGACCTCTGGGGAAAGGGGCAAATACCTCTAGGGAATTGTGCCCTTGCGGTGCCTTGGGCGCGCTCCAGGGGGCTGCGAACGCAGGTGATCCGGGTCACGGGGGGGGCGGTCTCGGCGAACACTCTAGTCCCCGGTCGATGACGCGCTGCTGCTTGAGGAGCTGCCCACGAGTGCGCAGACCTCCGGGGTGGGCGGCTCTGCGACGCAGCCGTTCATCTCGGCTTCGCAGGGGGAGCAGTAGGGCACGCCGGTGTGTTCGATCGAGCACCAGGCGTCGGCATCTTCGGCCCTGTGCAGGCAGTGGTCGGGGTTTTGGGTGCGACAGGCGGAGGCTGCCAGCATGCCGAACACGGCCAAGACGATGCCGGCACAGGCGACCGATGGGATCTGTCTGAAAGAGCAGGTTGGTAGCGGGTTCATCGCTCTGCCGCGATCCTGGCTGCTGATCGGCGTCGGGTACGGCTGGCCTTTGCCGCGGTGAAAACCATGAGCACACCGGTGGTCGCAAGGCCGATCCCGAGGGCGAGTACTGTTGTGCCAATTCGGCTGTAGTTGCGGATATAGGCGGGCTCGTCGGCGATCACCTGGTCAGGGGTGAGCACGAGTCCGACGCCGCCGGCGATGAGCGCGAGCCCTGCACCCCCCGAGAGCAGACCGACCGTCGTCAGGCGTTCGCAGGCAGGTGCTCGACGACCGCAGCCCAGGTAGACAGGTGAGCGGTCAAACGTTGCCGGCGTGAGCTGCATTTTGGGGGCCGGGGCCGGGGCGACAGGAGCAACATCATCGGGGCGTGGTTGCGGTCCCGCGGTACCCCTTGGAGGATCTGTCTTTTGGCGCATGTTCTGGA
>Ga0256845_1003707_pt1 | contig 10202 bp, 6 predicted proteins | sample RiftiametaG_FD_189101 | JGI IMG/M metagenome (GOLD analysis project Ga0256845, IMG submission 189101) | Tube worm associated microbial communities from hydrothermal vent at the East Pacific Rise, Pacific Ocean - Riftia | ecosystem: Host-associated > Annelida > Integument > Unclassified ... | reverse complement strand
TTCGGGGTGGGGACTCCGCGGAGCCTCCAGGGGAGGCTTGCGGCCTTCCTTTCGGAGATTGTGGCCGTCCTGGCGAGCCTGGCCGCGTGTGATTGGGATCTGACCGCCGCGGACGTCGATTCAAGCCACCGATGGATATCCAAAGTGATAGATATCCTCGCCGCATCTGGTCCTCGCCAGGTCCATTTTTCGAGGGGTTTCACCTCGGGCTGCTAGGTATCCAGCTGATGCCGTCGAAGTAGACGAATGGTCGCCCGCGTGACTTGGCCAGGGATGCGGGTTCCTGCGTCGGCGACATTTTGAGTGAACACCAACACCTTGTAGAGTGGTTCTTCGTCCTTCGTCGCTCCTCGTTTGCCCACGAGAGCGTGGCAGACTTGACCTCCAAAAAGCTCAAGTGCCTCCAAGATCTCGATAAATGGACGGCGATAGGTCACGCCTACGCACACGGCGTGGCCTTTGTCGTACAGCTGCTGACAGCCCCTAGTGAACGTCTCGTAGAGATCCAGGAACTTGTCCGGCGAACGAGAAGAGATCGTGAAGCGATCGATGGCGACGGGGGACAATGGCTGAAGTGCGTACAACAGGCGCTCATCCGAGTCCCGGGTCGAAGTTGGCAGGACAGGGAGCACCGAGAGGTCGAGGGCGGGACCATCCTCGGGGGCCACTTGAAGGAGGACCTCCTCGAGGTGCCCACGGCCACAAACAGCTTCGAATGCGTCACCTCCGAAGAAGGGTTCGCGCCAGACAGTGAATTCGTCAGGGCCCCGTTCGCGCCTCCAGTTTGGGATCGGGTGGACGAGCGCCGACGCGATCAGCTGGGGAACTAACTCGTCGTCCGTTCGGCGAAAGGCAACGAGGTGCGTCCCGCTACGCGAGTGCTTCATCTGGGACTCGCTGAGCAGTTCGGGCCAGTCACGGTCTTTCGCCAACTGGGCCACTTCGTGCGAGACAGCCGGCGAGAGGAGGCGAACCTCTCCGTCCTCGACCGACACAACGCGGTTGCTCTGACCAATATCTTCGACCAACTCAACCTCGAGCTGATGGTGGGGGTGGGGGCCAGACCACCTTTGAGTTTCAGCCCTTCGTTCGTTTTCTGACATCGTAGCTACAGGATTGCTGATGAACGAAGCTTACGCTCGTTGGAGATTAGGATAGGTTAGCCCAAAAATAGGAATTGTTAGCACCAACCGGACGCACTGGACACTTGTGGCGCTAGCCGGCATCCTGGGCATCACGATGGCGAAGCCTCTCACGATTCATGCGGACGACTGGGGAACACTTGCCGAGAGGATCCGCGACCCGGCCCTGATCCGCTGGGGGACGTTGACCGGGGTCCATCGCGCTGCGAGGGACTCCGGCTCTGGAGGCGGCAAGATAGTCAAGTTGCCTCTTAGCCTCACGGGGAACATGGCTCGAACGCTCGCCGCACTAATCATACTTGGGCGCGCGACAGGGATACTCCTAAACCCCCTTGATGCGGAGACCCTCAAGCCGGTAAAGAAGGCATTTAGCTCAGGCTCGAAGTGGTTAGAAAACCTCTTCGGAAAACACGAAGATTTTCTACTCGATCCCAGTTGGGATCCTTCGAGTCAAGTCGAATTTACAGAGGGCCAGGCAGGCGAAGTTGCCGCCGCTCGGATGGACCTCGTAGCCGATGTGGTGAACGTACTGCTGCAGCGGTTGACCGGGTCAGAGGTCCTATTCACCGACCCACAGGCGCTCGAGCCAGCTTTGCGACGGAGCTCGCGTTCGGGGAGGACTGGCCTCGCGGGTCGCTCAACGCGCTGGCTAGAGGGAAGAGACTTTGATGCAGACAGTGAACGGCCGTTGGTCGTCGGTAGCGATCGGGTATTCGAGTACCAGCACTGGCCCGGTTGGCAGCAGGCGCTCCTCCTACTGGAGTCGGAGGTGGAAATTCAGATGTTTGGAACCACCGGAGAATTGCGAGTGAACCTAGAGCGAGCGCCGCTGGCCGTCTACTCTCAGCTGGGAAAGGACTTCCTTCTTGCCGAGTTCGCCAAGGCTGAGGAAACAAGACGGGGCCTTGCTGAGTTCGGGGAACTCATCCAGCGCTGCGTCGTCGAAGGCCGAGAGCGCACGATTCCCCTCGTGGGCGGGAGCCACACGCCGCCGGTCCTGCGTTGGTCATCAGGAGGGCACCTGCCGATCGTCGATTGGGGCGGTCGGGAGATGGCCCTGCTGTTTTTCCGGGACATCACGCCGATCGGCTGGAACATCGCCAACGGCGGCTCGGAGACAGCCGAAGAGTGGTTCGATCTCGACGCCCTCTGCGGCCGGGAGGCCAACGAGGAGGTGATGATTCTGGAGTTCAGCGACAGGGCTCGGGGCGAAGCGATCCGTCACCGCATGGACCTGGGCTGTGAGCTGTCACCCCTCGAGCACCTACACGACAACCTGCGTCTTGGTGAGGATCGCCTTGACCTTAGCTATGCGACCACGGAGCTGTCGACGGAGCAGATCGAGGGACCGATGCGAGTGAATGTGCGTGATGATGGGCGAGAGGCGTTGACAGAGAGCATGTTCGTGAGCGTGAACCCGGCCGAGCTGGGCATCGAGGTGACGCGAGTATCGAAGGTCGTACTGGATCCGAGCTGGCTGATTATCGATGGCGAGACGCTGCACATTCAACGCAAGCACTTCACGACGAAGCGCCTTGTCCGTCGGCCGGTTGGGCTGTTTTCTCTTGCTTACTTGACGCGTGTACAGCAATCATCCGGTCCCCTCGATGGGCCAGCGGGACGCCTCGGCGTGCCCTTCTCAACGGCCGAATCTCCGGATTGCCGACAGCTGCCACCGCCTGGCTCTGACGAGGTCGTGATCTTCGACTACGACATCAATCGACGGCGTGCATTGGTGGCAGCTGATCCCACCATCAACAAGGCCGAAGACGACTGGATGAATCGGTGGGAGGCTCCTTTCGTAGCCGCACTGGGGGGGCGGTGGTCCCCGCCTCTCCTCACTCTACTTCCCGCGGCCTACCGCGTGCTTGAGCAAGTCCTCTCCCGCCATCGATAGGGGCTCAGAACCGTTCACGCTGGGTGTTGTGTGATGGTTCACCAGATACGACTTGCAAGCAGCGGCCACACCATAGGATCGGCAGTAGCTCACGGCCCAGATCGGATCCTCCTGCTGGCCGTAGCCGTCGGCTTCATCCGACTCCTCGTCGGGTTCATCACCACCTTGCTCGGCATGATCCTGGTTGCCCTAAAGGGGGGGAGTGCTCGGGTTCGTGGCCACCCTCCAACGGTGCATCTGGACCAACCGCCTATAGACGGGGCTCGCAGTAGGACTCATAGTGGATATTGCCCTCACGACGGCTGGAGCCCAGCAACCGTAGAGGGAGAGCGAGTAGGAGGAAACTTGATGCGCCTCGACACTGTCTTTTAGATCGCTCTATTCCTCGCGAAGTGGGTGCTGGCTATGAACACCTCGGCATCCTGCCCCTGTCCGAACCATTTCACTCTGGAATCGCAACTCACCACCACAGCGTGCCCCCCTCAGAAACACTGAGTGTGGTCTCACCCTTGAACAGGCCCTTCGCCATCTTTCTGAGCGCCGTTCCAGGCCGTAGGTCTACATCTTCAATGCGCATTCGCTCCGCCTTCACCCGCCTGACCACCTGGCGAGAAACCCGAGTCTCCCGCAGTCCCACCAGACCCGTGTCCGTTATGAGCCCCACTGCCCAAGGAAACACGAGTCCCGGGAGTTCCGGCGGTGGAGTCCTCATCGTCGGTGCTCTCGTTCTGCTGGCCGTTATCGTGGGCCTCATCCGACTCCCCGTCGGGTTCATCACCACCTTGCTCGGCATGATCCTGGTTGCCCTGAAGTGGGGTGCTTTTGGAGTGCTCGGGCTGGTGGCTGCCCTCGCTTTGGAGGGAGCCGTGGAGATCGGGGTCCGGGCCTTGCTTCGTCGGCGTCGCCAAGCCATGCGAGCCTGCCCGCTCCCTCGTCCGGAGGTGATCCGTGGCTCCACACCCCGCTCAGAACTCGAGGCTCTACTCGTCGAGCCGATTCACGCGGAGGCCCTGGACGCCCAGGTGGACCCTTCACTCTTGAGCGGTCGAGACTTGGCCGCGCTTCGCCAGGGGCTGGCAGGGCACCTCTCCCAGTCCCTGAACGCGAGTCGCCTCGAGACTCTGGTGGTCAATCCCTTGTGGGAGCGCTTGCAATCTGGGTGCGAGCCTCTGGAAGGATGGATCGCACGCTCCTGCAAGAAGACCTCGTACAAGAACTTCTGGCTCCTGCGCCGCGTTCTGGGTGCGGTGAGCTTCGGCCACCTTGGCCTGAAGGCAGGTGAGACCACCACGACCCTCGACCCCCAGCAGATCAGCTCCGACTACCACCCGTTCAAGGCTTGGTTTTGGCAGCACGGTTGGCCCCTGATGGCCCAAGTCGAAACGCTGCTCTTCCCCACACGACCTGCCGCCAAGGTCGTTCAGCAGTTCCCCGACGCCAAGAAGCGGGCTAGAGCGGGGTCTACTGCGAGTCCTCCACCTGCGGCCCCTCCTGTGTCTCCCGTGTCGCCCGCCTTGCCTCCTGCTCTGGATTGGGCTCAGCCCGAGACGCCGAGCGACGAGGAGTTTCGCCTGGCTGCGCTCGAGGTCTGCATGGCCGTGGAACAGGCGCTTCAGGCCCCTGAGCCTTGGTCACAGCCCCACGCACGGCTCTCAGGGCTACTGGCTTGCGTGGAGGAAGCCCTGGAATCCTGCCCGGAGCAGAAGGACACGCAGCTGATTCATCGGGACCTGAGCGACATGTTGCAGGCCCTTCCTCAGTTCGAGGCCTGGTTTGATTTACATGTCGACCCCCTGCCGGCCCTGATCGATGCGGCGTTCTACGAGGCCGAGCGGACGGGAGAGGCCACCCCGGAAACAGTCCGGGGGCATGCGGCGAGGCTGTACCTGACGGGGTGGACTCCCGCCCCTGACCCAAGGGAGCAACAGCCCGATCTCGAGCCCGAGCTTGAGGTTCAGCATGAGGTTGAAGGTCAGGCCATGAAGCCGGAGCCTCTCGAGCCATCACCGACGCCTCCCCCCAGCGAACTCCCCCAGAAGACCGTGCCTCCCCTCCCCTCCACCCAGGACCAAATCGATGCCCTGTTCTAGCCCGGAGTGCCCCTGATGAGTGAACCCAGTGTCACTGCCCATCCTCCTCGTCAAGGGGCCTTCGACCTGCAGGAGTCCAAGCTCTGGACCCGCCGCTTCACCTATGTGGGGGGAGCCTGCACCGTGGTGAGTGCGGGCATCACCTTCCGAGGCATGGTGCACATCACCGGGGAGCCTTTTTGGGCGGCGGCCTTCACCCTGATGTCCGCGGTCATCAGCTTTCTGTTCTACGCCTTCTTATGGCGGACCTTCCCCCGCGCAAAGACGGAGGACCGGGGACCACTCCTGCTTTGGGTCTTTCTCCCAGCCCTCCTGTTGGTTGCCGCCACCTCCACCTTCCTGGGCATCCTGGGCTTGGCTGGACCCAAGGCGGAGCTCTTGGCCAAGCGAGATCTGGCCGAGCAAGCGGCGGCTCAGATCGAACTGCACCGGCAGTACCGGTTGGCTCAAACCAAGTCAGTGGAGTCTCTCCAGGCCCAAGAGCGAGAGTTCGGACAGCTGGCCCAGGATGAGGAGCTGAGTGGGCGCCTCTCCGGGAGCCGGGGGGAGGGGAAGATCAGTCGGGATCTGGTCGCGCTGAGCCGAGCCTTCCAAAGCGCAGGGACCCTGCTGGAGGACGACCTGGATTTGCGGCTGGATGCCGAGCAAAGGGCGCTGGCCGCTGCGACCGCCATGCGTCACATCGCGGATGAAGCCCAGGCCAACACCCGCAGTTTGGGGAAGATCCGTGAGACGTATCAGGATGAACTCCGGCACTTCAACCAGGCCTTCGCCGAGCTTCAAGAGGGGATGGGCGAACAGGACCTGATGACCCCGATCCAGGGGGCCCTTAAACAACAAGTCCTCACCCCCCTCAGCGTTCACGGCAAACGAAAAATGGCCCGACAAAAGCGGGCCACCCTGGCGGTGACCCATCTGGCAGAGGGCTCCTCGCGTGAGGTGGAAAAGTCGATCCTGGCCTGGGGAGACGTCCCCACACACGAGTCCTCCTTGCGCATTCCCGATTCCATCGATGCCATCGAAGAGCACTTTGGCGCGGTGGCCCACTTGGCGGCCTACCCCGTCGCGCTGGATTTTCTCTACCCGATCGTGGTGTTGGTGGCCCTGAGCTTCATGCGTCGTGGCCGTGAGGCGCCCCGAGTGCCGGCGCCCTCCCGACAGACCCACGACCCCCCAGAAGACAGGACAGAACATGCCCCTGCGAATCCAGGCTCCCAGTCCCATGTGGACCAACAGGTTGAGCGCCTCCGGCGTCTACGTCGGGACCGACGAGACGGGCAAGCTCCTGTGTCTCACTAACCGGTCTCGGGCAGAGCACACCTACATCCTGGGGAAATCTGGGACCGGGAAAACGTTTTTGCTGTGCAACTTGGTGGCCCAAGATCTCTTCTTTGGGAACGCCACGGTCTACTTCGACCTGATCGGCACAGGGGTCCCGTATTTGAGGAACCTCCTTGGGGCCGCGAACCTCCAGGCCTTGGCTCGGGAACGTAGCCCTTACCCAGGCTTGAACGCTCGATTCCGGGAGCGACGTGAGCGGGCCATGGGCAAGATCACCTTTCTGAGTTTCGATGGCCCCGACTTCGCGTTTCGGTTCAATCCGCTGGAACCGGCGTCCTGGATGAGCACGGCCGAGCAAGCCGAGGCCTTTGCTGCCTGCATTGAGCGCATGCTGGGAGGCAAGCTCTCAGAAATGCGTCAGCTCCACCTGAACTTGGTGGCACTCGCCTCGATTCTCATCGAGACCGGCGGAGCCACCGTCGCGGACCTGGTCGAGCTGTGCTGTATGGGCACCGACTCGTTTCAGGAGTACCTCCGGATCCTGGACAAGAAGCGTGCTCGAGGGGCGCTGGGCGTGCCGGTTCGCCGGGACTTGGTCCGCCTCTACCTGGCGGAGTTTTTTGCCCGTACCCAGGGGCGGGAGCGCCGGGACTTGATGGCCTCCACCCTCCGCGCCCTGGCGATGCTGCTGAGCGACTCGGTGGCGGCAAAGTTCCTGAGCTCGGCTCGGGGGAACTTGGATCTGGAGGCCGTGATGAACCAGGGGCACTCCCTGCTCATCAGCTTGCCCCCACACAACCTGCACACCCAAACGGCGATCTCCAGCTTACTACTGGGTCGATTGATCGCGTTGGCGATGCGACGAGATGCACAGCGTGTACAGCGTGGCGAACTCCCCCAGGTGAGCTTGGTCCTCGACGAATTCCAGACGGCCTTCTCCGAGGAGATGGCCTGCGAGATTGCAGTGATGCGCAATAAAGGGGTGCAGCTGACCCTGGCCCACCAATCGAGTTCCCAGCCTCCTTTTCACCTCCCCGAAGGTCGGGCCATGCTTGAATCGATCCGAGACAACTGCTCGACCAGTATCTTGCTACGGATGGGGCACCGAGACGCCGAAGACCTGGCTCCGGGTTGCTTTGAGCCCGACGGAAAAATGCTCAAGATGCGCCGGCGAGAACACTCCCGGTCTCAGGGTCAAACCCGGTCAGACACCCAGAGCCGCTCGTCCCAGAGCAGCGTCAGTCAAACCCGATCCCAGGGCACGAGCCGGAGTGAGGGGAGCAGTCAGGCGCGAGCTCAATCTCGGTCTTCCTCCCGAAGCACTGGCCGTCAACGCAGCCACAGCCGAGGCTCGTCGGTCGCTCAAAGCCAGGGAGAGTCCCAGGCCATCACCCAGTCAAGGAGCGTGGGGAGCAACCGGGGAACAAACGCGGGGTTGTCCCAGAGCCAAGGAGGGACCCAAAGCCAGTCTCACTCGCGTAGTCGAGGGCAAAACCATGGTCAAGGCGGCAGCCAGACGACGAACCAAAACCAGGGGTTGGTGACCGGGTTTGACTCAGACTATCGAAGCATCCTGCGCTACAGCAGCGGCCTCTCCCGAGGGGAGGGCAAGAGCGCGTCATGGCAGGGGAGCGAGTCTGAGTCACAGACCCGGGGAAGCTCGCACGCCCAGAGCCGGACGAGGAGCCGTTCCCAAGGCTCGAGCCAGGGCGAGTCGCAGACCCAAAGCCAAGGACAGACTTTCACAAGGAGCCGATCGCAAACCCAAACTCGCAGCGACTCCCTCACCCAGGGGAGCTCCGAGTCCCTCAGCGAGGGTGGCTCGGAGTCCTCGACCCGTACCCAAAGCCACTCTACGGCCCGCAGCGAGGGCGCGGGCCTGTCATGTGGCCGATCGAGGGGGGAATCCGAGTCCACCCTCGAGGGCCACAGTCACACTCACAGCTGGCGTGAGGTCATGGACTACTACTCGGTGGCAGAGGAGACGGCGATCCGTTCCTACGAGCTGATGAGCCTGCCCAACCGAACGGCTTTGGTTGTGCAGCGTGGGCAGGGTCCGCTCCAGCGAACTCGGATCCGCACGCTCGACATGCCACTGGAGTTCGTGACACAGATCGGATCCCTCGATGGCCTGGCGGACCTGGACCGACTGACCCGCCCCCAGAGTGCGGAACCCGAGCCCGGCCTCGGGGTGCTGGAGCGACTGCGGCTCCAACTGCTGGAACTGGGCGAGGGCCATACATGAGCATGTATGCCCCCGGGGATGAGGAGCTGCTCTGGGCGCTGCTCGAGTACCGCGTGTTGACCTCCGGGCAACTGGCCTGGCTGACGGGACGATCGACCGCCGTGATCCGCCGGCGCATGCGAAAGCACCTGGTCAGCGAGGCGGGCGTGGTGCGTGCGCTCATCGGTGCAAGGACCGACCAGAAAGCCTACTGCCTATCGAAGGTCGGCTTCGCTGCGATGGCTCAGCGTGCGGGGCTTCAACCCTCACAGATGCCATTCAGTGCGAAGCCCCCGACGGGGCCCGCCAGCCCCTTCTTCCGGCACATGAAACTCTCCAACGACATCTGGATCTTTTTTCGTCGGGCCTGCCAGGAGCCTCAGAGCCCCGTCCAGTTGACTTTGGCGATCCCAGAGTGGGAGATGAGCCCCGATCCCACCAAGCGCCGCTCGAAGAAACCCTGGGAGCGCTTCCTCATCAGCGAACGACTCGAGGACCTGAGTGACCCGGGGCGTAGCCATGTACTGCGCCCCGACCTGCTCCTGATCTTCAAGACCCGCCAGGAGCCGATGGTCTACGTGGCAACCTACCTGGAGGCCGATCGGGCCACGGTGAGCGTGCGGGGAGTGATCATGCAAAAGCTCCTGGTGTACTGGCACCTGTTTCTCAGGCGAGGGTTCGAGCGCCATGGGGCTCAGGGGATGCGGGTGCTCTTCGTGGTGGGAAACACTCGAACCGACCAGCGTGTACGCTCGGTGCAGGCCGCTCTGGTCGAGTTCTGCCGGCAGAAAGCACCCGACCATGAGCACTTCGTTCAACAACGACTGGAGGCAGTCTCCCCGGAGGCCCGCGAGAGGCTGGCTCGCCGACTCCAACCCATGTCCGCCTTCGCGGGCTGCTTTCGTTTTGCCAGGCGCCAGAACCTGAACGAGACGAACATCCTGAGAGGCCAGGTCTGGCAAGATGGCAGGGGGCAACAAATGGCGTTCTTTCGCGGACAGACCGCCGCGGACGATCCAAAGACAGCGCCAAGTCCGGCGCCCAAGGACCCTGAGTCCACTCAGACCGTGCCAGTGGCCACCGAGCGATCCACTGAGCCGGGTCCTCCCACTCCACGTGGACTCTGCGAGTTCGATCAGACGGCCGAGGACCCCTCTCGGTCGAAGACCGGGGCGAATTCCCATGACGTGCCCCCCTCGATCTGATACCTTGTTTTTGCTGGTCCCAGACCGGCTTCCTTGACGCAATGCTGCGACGCCTGGCGGCGATTCCAGCTTCGAACAGGAAAGGGCTTTGGCCCCTTCGAGCAAATCGGATTTTTGATCCGATTTAGGGACACGCTTTCAGCGTGTCCTTCCTTTTGCCTGCTTCGTTCATCCACGAGGCGGACCTGCTCGAAGGACCCCGATATGGCCCACGACAAGACTCTCTCTTCATCCCCCCCCCCTCTGTCAGGATAGTTGCCACCTAAACCGGGCGCGGCCGTAGGGCCCGCCCCACACCCACCTGGGGCAGAAACAAGGAAGCAGATGAGCTACACGATAGCGTTCAAGGCGAGCATGGTGAAG
>Ga0256845_1003706_pt1 | contig 10208 bp, 13 predicted proteins | sample RiftiametaG_FD_189101 | JGI IMG/M metagenome (GOLD analysis project Ga0256845, IMG submission 189101) | Tube worm associated microbial communities from hydrothermal vent at the East Pacific Rise, Pacific Ocean - Riftia | ecosystem: Host-associated > Annelida > Integument > Unclassified ... | reverse complement strand
GCCTATAGATTCAATAGAAGCTTTATGAAAGAAAATATTTTTGACAACTTACTCAACAGAACCGTAGCAATGAAACCCGTAACCAGAAAGGCAATGTTAATCGACATAGACTAAGCGCCTAAATCAAAAAGTTCATAAACAACTAAAGACTGGTATTAAACCAGTCTTTAGTTTATGCCACCATAACATAAGTTCATGAATTTGGTTTTACGCAATTGGGGTAAACATACTTAATATAACTTCTCCATTGGAGACTTTAACATCGTAAATTCTGTAAAGTTCTTTTGTATTGTTAAGCATTAAAAATCCTGTTTGTCTTTTACTTTTTTTTAGGCTTCTCATTTGAGTTATTTTAAATTATAGCCCAAAAATACTTTAAACATATTTTTCAAAATCATGGTCTTAGCCCGTTGGAATGTTAGCTTCGTTGAATAGCTGAAAGCTATAGACTAATACAAGCACATTAAGTGTCAGTTATTTACCTAATAACTCTGTCTTAGGTTAATTTACAAAACTATTAAACTATAAAATAAATTTCAGGGAAACACAAGAATACCTTAAAGCAAATTAAGTCTTCGCATGAGTTCTGGTCTATTAGATCTACTAATGGGAATCACACTTCTGTCAATCAAAACACTATTGTCTTGAATGTCTATAATCTTGTTAACGTTAATAATAAAGGATCTATGTAGTTGTAGAAAAAAGGTGTCGGGAAGTTTTTCTTTTATTTTTTTTAAAGTAGAATGTACACGGTGTAAGGTATCTATTGTTTTTATTTCTATATAATCCCCTTTGGCTTCAATAAAAAGGATATTTCCATACTTTAATTTAATTAAACGCCTATCTATATTAATATATAGATCTTCCCCTATATTGGATTGAGAAGTATTCAAAACAGGATGGGCCTTATTATAAAGTACATTCCTCACTTTGCTAATTGATATTTCAAACCTTTCCCTTTCTATTGGTTTTACTAAATAATCAACAATGGTTTCATACCCATATGCTTCTATGGCAAAATCTTTGTCAGAAGTTGTGAGAACTACTTTGGTTGGGGTTCTAGATGTCTCTATAAAATCAAAACCAGTAAGTCCGGGCATATGAATGTCCAGAAAAATAAGATCCACCGTATTATGATTTAAAAATTTTAGCGCTTCTATTGCATTGGGGAACTGCGCAACAACTTCTATATCTGGAACCGTTTCACAGAGCTGAAAAACTATAGCTCTGGCAGTTTCTTCATCATCAACAATTATACAATTCACGTTATGTTATTTTTACAATAAATTCGTCTACCATGTTCAACACTCCAGAAAAATCATCTTTAAGTTTTGTGTCCCCGGCTTTTAAATCTTTTTCATACTTAATTGCCAGTTCGTATGAATCTTTCATTCCTAAAATACCAAACTTATGCTTAATTTTATGTACTACTTTAGATGACTCATCCAGTTCACCTTTATCAAAAAAGGTTAGATAATCACTTTTCTCTTTTGGAAATTCAGATTTTATAATATCAATGAATTTTTGCTCAAACTCTTCACTTCCCGCAGAAATTTCCTTTATGTAATCTAAATTAGGCTTCTCCATCTTTTTGCTTTGTTTTTAGTGTGAAAAAGAACGTGGTCCCCATACCTTCTTCAGATGAAAGCCAAATATCCCCTTCATAAAAATTGATGACTTTTTTTACCAAGGCCAATCCAATTCCTGTAGCATTGGTATCATTTTCCAGCTTTTTGAACATATCAAATATTCCTGTTTGCAAATGTTCGGGAATACCACTGCCATTATCCTTTATACTGAATATCCAATTATTATCTTTTTCCTCTGCACCAACTATAACTTCTCCAATATCATTTTGTTCTGTAGCTGTTATGGCATTTGTAATCAAATTTTTAAACAACTGTTCCATCCTATATTTACCAGCAAACAATGTTGGTAATTTTGAAGAAATTTTTACTTCTACATTTTCGGGAACAAAAACTGTGTTTTTAATTTCCTCCACCAAAAGATTAATATCAATATCAACTGTATTCTCTTCTAAAGAATCTATTATGGAATGACGCAAAATACCATCTATTAAACCATCCATTTTTGTTAAGTTTTGAAAAATAAGATCAAAACTATTTTTACTTTGGGTCTTAAAGCCGTCATCACTGTCCTCAAACACCCAACTAACCAATGAATAGATATTCCTTATTGGAGATTTTAAATCATGCGATACCATATGGGCATAATTGTTCAAAGATTCATTTTGTTGTTCTAAGTTTTTTAGAAGCACATCTTTCTCAGCTGTTATTTCTATAATCCTATTGGTTTGGTTTTCTATATCTTCAACAAGTTTTAGTGGATCAAAATCATTTGTGCCTTCTACATCTTCTTTTTTGGATGTACTTTCTATAGATGAAACTGTTTTACTTAACGTTTCTAAAATTTTCTTTTGGCTTTCAGTCTCTTTATTTAATTTTTTATTGGCTTCATATAATTCTTGGGAACTCAATGAAGTTGCCCGTTCAATCATTTTTAGTCTTTCTTCATAATTGGAATATGATTTCTCAATAGAATCAAAAAAAACATTGATTTCCTGATGATTCTTTAAATCATCTGGTAAAAACTTTCTTATTTGTCTTTCTAGTAATGAATGCATTTATTCACTCAATAAAGTTAATGTCATTGTTTGGTTGTGCAATTGGCAATCTTTTTGTCCGGCAAAAGGCGCCATTTCTCCATAAGAGTAAAAACCTGTTACTTTTGCCTGCTCGCCTATGATTTCCACAACTTCTTCAATTTCTTCTTCTGTTCGCTGATCCATCACCAATTTCCTGCCTACACAGCTTACCAAAATAGCCAACTCTGGTTTATTTTTTCTATTTCGCATGGCATACTTTGCTGCACTTGATGCCCCTTCTGCAATATCATCAACAGATGACATCATTAACTGTACTTTTGAATTAACGGGAACATCCCCTGCCAAAATCATAGAATTGCTTTCCTCATCTATATTCAAAATAGTACGTACCAAAGGTTCTGAATTTTCATCTTGCCAAACTGTTAACGGGAATAACAGAGCTGCCTGTGGCAATTCCTTTGCTTTTTCCCCTAAATATTGTTTATAAAGATCTAAAGCTGGTTTGCCATCAATTTCATACAGTACATTATCAATGGATTTAGTTATGGTCCTTTCTGGACCAAAAGGAAGCCACCCACCATAATTGGCATATGAAACTTCTAAATCTTCTCCATAGAACCCTATTGCGATTACTTCTCCTTGTTTGGGGTTTTCATTATAAGATGCCAGTGTTTTTTCAAAACGAGCACCATCTCCGCACAAACCTCCCGTAATGGATATTTTATGAAGCTCATTGGATTCTAAACCTTCTATTAACCCACTTCCATTAACAAAACTACCATCTGAAACAATAAATAAGTGCTGCAGGTTATCCCTGGAAAACTGATCGGATATTTCTGCTCCCAATGCTTCAATACTTTTACTGTCCTTTACATTTTTACTGACAATTTTAAATGTGGTTTTTTCAAACTCAATTGCCGTTATAGTAATGCTTTCTTCATATACATTGGAATTTAAAATTTCTCCAGATGTTGATCCAAATATAATATGCCCGTCTGGATACATTTCCTTGATCTCATTATATAAATCTTTAGACTCTAGAATAAATCTATCCCCAAATACCAAAACCAATGGTTCTGTTAATTTTGTCTCTTGGGTAAATTCCCAGTCTTTTCCTTTAAGTTTTTTTGCTTGATTAATTTTCATCTTTTATTTTTTATGATTGGTTTGATACCAATATTACTCTTTGAAATCTTTTTTTATAGTAAAATAAAATGTTGTTCCTTTCCCTATTTCACTATCTAACCATATTTTACCTTTATACCGATCAATTATATTTTTAACAATGGAAAGGCCAATGCCTGTAGATTTTTTACTGTCGTTATCTCCTACTGATTGAAATATTTTGAAAATCCTTTCGTGGTATTTTTTAGGGATTCCAACTCCATTATCTTTTATACTAAATTTCCAATGTGTTGGTGTCTCCTTACAATCTACAACAACAAGCCCTTTTTCATTTTCAATATGCACTACAGCATTACTTATAATATTTTGAAAAAGCTGATGTATTTTAGTTTTATCGGCAAAAATTATGGGCAAGGTTTTCAATGTTCTTAACTCAACATGGTCTGGTATAAAAATTATATGTTTAATGTCTTGTATTACAGCATTGACATCCACTTCCTTATTGTCTAGACTATCACTTTTAGTGGTGGAATACTTCAAGATTCCATCAATAAGCCTATCCATTGTCTCAACTTTTTCTTGCATCGCCTTTAATTGGAATACTCCATTTTCATCCAATTTATCTGAATAATCTTCTCTTAACCATGAAGCTAAAGCACTTATACTTTGCAATGGGGATTTTAAATCATGGGATACTATATATGCGTACTCTTGAAGCCCTTTATTACTGGCCTCTAGTTCTTGCACTAGTTGTTCCTTTTGCGCTTCAAGGTTTTTTTGTTCAGTAATATCTTCAATAACAGCAACTTGATACCCTTTTGTTCCTGTTTCCTGTTCTACATTGCTTACAGAAGTTTTAGCCAAAAAAGTTGAACCATTCTTTTTGTAGTATTTTTTAATTAATACATAATTCTCTTTTATACCAGTACTATTGACTTTCTCTGCTTCTGACAAACCATCTTCTGCACATGAAATAGAAATTTCTTCTAAATTCAATTTCATTAATTCTTTCTCACTATATCCAAGAAGTTCAATTGATCTTTTGTTGGCTTTAATTATGCTGCCATCAACAGTCAATAAAATTCCCAATGGTGAGTTTTCAACAATAATATTTAACTGTTCTCTTTTCTCAGCTAGTAATTGCTCTACTTTATTTTCATTGGTAATGTCCCTAATCATGCCTTGGGCCGCTATTGGCTGTCCATCTTTATTGTAAATAAGACTACTATTTACTTGTATAAATTTCTCAGTCTTATCTTTTGCTAAAATTTTTACTTTGTAATTCTTTATTTTGCCTGAATTATACAGTTCTTTAAAAGACTCCATAGTATGCTCAAAATACTCTGGTAAAACCAATTTTGTTAGACTAATGCTTTCTTTATCAACATCATAACCCAACAACTCTTTTGCTGCAGTGTTCATGCGCATTACATTCCCCATAATGTCCATGACAATGTATGGGTCAACAATATTATAAAAGACACCTTCTAACTCAAAAGTCTTTTCACTTAACAGCTTTTCTAAATTTTCATTGGATTTTTCTAATTCATTGATGGTCTCATAAAAATCCTTTGAGCTCTTTTTTAAAACCTTTTCTACCTCTAGCCTTTTTCTTTTCTCTCTTTCCAAAGCTTTGGTAAGAAGCGCCAATTTTTCAACATCCATTTTGGACATAGCCACACTATTATTGTTTAGTTCTTTTTTCATTTAAAAGTTTAAAACCAATTTTCTTTTAAACAAGAAGTTATTAATCGTATTTGCACAACTCTGTTGCCTTAAATGCAGAAAAAGACCATAGGTCTTAATGATTTTGGAATTGGTCAATAAAAACCCATTATCCAAGCATTTATAAAAAGAATGTGTTTTGTAAATTTTAGAGCTGTTTGCTCCATATGTTGGATTGATCCATAAACATGCCTTTACATTTTGCATGCTAATCTTGACCGTATTGTAGAAATTTTGAAGTATGGCATTGGCAATTCCCAAATTCATGGAAAAACCTACCTTTTTATATAAAAAATCAATAATAATTCCTTTCACAATAAAAATATTATGAATCTAAAGTAGGAATTATATTACTTTATATGAAGAAAATGTTGTGAAATGAATATTTTTGTTAGGCTTGTACAAGTTCGCTTACATCCCAATAATCAAAAACTTTTTTTAATTTAGATTCGTAATCCTCATATTTTAAAGGCTTTATGATGTAACCAGCAATACCAGTTTTAAAACAATCCAATAAATCTGCTCTATTTTCAGATGTTGTCATCATAATTACTGGCAAATATTTTATAACAGGATCGTTCTTTAGAATAGTAAGGAATTCTATTCCGTTCATACGAGGCATATTAATATCCAAAAGTATAATATCAGGAAGTTTTCCGCTTTTTAAAATTTCTAAAGCTTCCTCTCCGTTTTTTGCCTCCATTATATTATGATTAGAACCAAACTTAGAAACTGCTCTGTGCATTTTCATAGTTTCTATCATATCGTCTTCAATAAATAAGATATTCATGTGTAATTATATTTTAACGATACAAATGTGAAAAATTATCTCCCAAAAAAATGTTCATCGTGGATAAATCAACAAAAAGTGTCGACGAATGGATTAAAAGTGTAGATTAATTAAAAAATGAAAACTTACAATTTACCTTAAACCCCATTGCTATTGGGTTTATAAGCATCCTAAACTATTTCCATTTTCTTAAGTAAGAAAGAAGCATTCATATTTTGGCATATCCCTTTCTTAAAGGTATAGTCAAAATGCAATTCATTGTTTACAATTTCTGCATCAAAATAATAATTCTCCACTTCTGGCAGTTCTTTTGAGATTTCGCAAAGACTTAAATCATGGGTCGCTATGATTCCCGTAGCATTAGAATTCACAAGCCGTTCTACAAATTTTCTAGAGCCTATTGCCTTATCCGTACTATTGGTTCCTTTTAGAATTTCATCTAAAACTATAAAATAACGGTCGGTTTGAATTTCATCCACAATGAATTTTAATCGTTTCAGCTCAGAAAAGAAATATGATTCATCATCAGTCAATGAATCCGTAGTACGCATACTGGTAATCAATTTTATGGGAGTATACTCCACCTTTTTAGCACAAACGGGAAGTCCTACATTCGCCATTACTATTTGTAGAGAAACAGTCCGCAAAAATGTACTTTTCCCAGCCATATTGGCTCCTGTAATGATAAAAAACTGTTCTTTATCTATTTCAATTTTGTTGGCAACGCTTTTTATTGGATCTAATAACGGATGAGAAGCTTCCGCTGCTTTAAGCACTGTCTTGTTCCCATTAATAACCGGAAAGCTATATTTAGGATGATTGAAAGCAAAATTTCCCAAACTATTATATGCATCAAAAAAAGCAATGGTGACAAACCACTTTTCAATGTTTGACCCATGCATTCCTATCCATTGCTCAATATTATAGCATTGACGCAAATCCCACAACAAAAAGGCATTTCCCAAAAACCCGAACAACATATTATTTCGTTGGTCCAATGCATTAAGAATATCGGAAAAATCCTTTAATACTTTTGATGTCCTTATTTCAGCAGAAATAACTGTTTCCTTTTTTTCTTTTAGCAATTCAGAAGAGAAATCGATTTTTTCAATTTCCAAAATCAGTTTTTGATATTGGTGAAACGTACTTTGTATTTTAGATGTATCCAAAGACAGTTTATTGATTCTTTTAAGAAAAGGCCCCGTTATCCCTAATCCAAGAAACAACCAACCAACTACAAACCATCCTGAGAAAAGCCCTATAAAATAAAGTGTAATCAAAATGATGGACAATATGGAAAACACATTAGGAAGGTGCTTCATAAAACTTGGGACAAAAGCTTTGTAACCCGACAACCACTTAAGAATGGTTTTATATGAGGTTTCCGTCTTTACCAAACTGGCAACAGCAGAATACTCTTGCCTCCATTCTGGTATTTTAGACAGCTCTAGTATAGCTTCTTGCTTTTTTTTGATATCCTTAATGGAATTTTCAGTGAACAGGCCTGCTAAAATCCCGCTTCCCTGCTTCAAAGCGGTTCTATTGCAATATTGATAAAAAGAGCCTTTGCCAAACAAATCTATGTCTTGACTAAAATGGTGCAATGGATTTTTAAATTCAGTCCCTTCTGGCAAATGATGAAACTTTCTGTTCAATACCCCAATCTCCGTTTCATTTATTTTAATGAGTGCTTTTAGCTTATCTCTTTTATATTGTAAATCTGAATGACGAGAAACCAGGAACAGAAAAAGAACAATAGTTCCCAAAATAATACCTATTACCAATTTTGTGCTTTCATTAAAAAAATAAACACCTAATACAGCAACGCAAAAAACTACCAACCGAAGCATACTGGATCCAAACAGCAACTCTTTTATTTTAGACAATTGTGCCCCGTGTTCCTTAATTTGATTGGTGTAGAACAAGATAAGGGTGTTCATATATTTAGAAATTTAATAATTAAAACCTCTCGGCTCCGATAAAAGGGACATTTTACACACTTATAATACATTCCACTCTGCCTTTAGTTTTTTGGTGAACTTGGCAACCACCAAATCATAGGAATGGTCTATCAACTCTATAATTAATTTTAAAGGGATATTCTCTATAAATATAGTGTTCCAATGCACCTTACTCATATGAAATCCCGGTGTAATTACGCCGTCATATTCTTCACACAATGTTATTGCACGTTCTGGGTCGCATTTTAAATTAACTTGGGATGGTTGTCTCTCCAAGGGAACCAATGCAAACATTTTCCCCATAACCTTAAACACCAACGTTTCAGCATCAAAAGGAAATTCTTCTGTTACTCCCTTTCTTGAAATACAGTACATTCTAAATTCTTCAATGTTCACTTTTAATTTATTGTTTTCGAATCATAAACAATCACCTTTTCCCATAGATCACTGCATTCTTCCACAAATTTTAAATGTGGCGGTTCACTTTGGTATTTTGCTTGTGCCTCGGCAGATTCAAAAGACAGAATCAAAGAATAGGTGAAAGAACCATCCACAACATCTCTGCTTGCATTGGGCGCAGTACCAATAAATTTGGTTTTCGCATATTGGGAATTATTTAAAAATGTGGTGAGCGATGCTTCAAATTTTGCTTTATCAGCTTTACTGTCTGGATTTTTAAACCAAAAAAAAACAGTATGCGCAAAGGTTGGGTCAAAAGTTTTCATATCATTCTTCTTTTGACTGCAAGATAGTACGGTCATGGTTAAAATTAAAATCGCAATCACTTTTTTCATCTGTTGGTTTCTTTATCTAAAATTTGTTTTTCTTTATTTGGGATTTCCAAGGCTGAATAATCCAGTTTCCATCCAATGGTTTCCACTATTTTTTCCATTATCAGAATAGCTTCCAAAGCTTCCTTTCTGGCGGTTTCCATTAATCCACTTTCGGGGATTTTATCTTTAATATGCTGTTTTGCCTCTAAATTAAGTGTAGTTAAATCTTCAGGAGAAAACGTGTTAAAAAGGCCGTTTTTTATATCGTAGAACTGTAGGTCTGGTTCTATGGACAGGACTTCTGGTTCAGGAAAATCAGTTAGGACAACGGTTTTTTTATTGATATCGGCATGCATCAAGACCTTTTTTAAATCATATCCAATCAAGGCTTTGGCTTTTATGATTATCAATGCTTTCTTTTTGCTGCTTACCAAGCTCATAAAACGTTCTTTGGTATTTTCATACTTGTATATTTCAGCAAAATCACCTTCAACAGAAATAAGTTTACAGACACTCTTCATTTTTTCCAGTAATACGGTAGATTGATGAAGTGTCAATTCTTTGCTCTTCTTTTCCCCAAATAAATTGGATAGCCAATACATGAATATAGCACCCAATACAATACCCAAAAAGATTTCTACGATGCTATCCATTATTTCCTATTTCTCCCAAGTGAGTAAATTTAAAGCCTTTATTGTACTTTAACCCATAACCTAAGGCCCTATCTAAAGCAGCATGTGAAAATAAAACAATCCCTGTTAACATGCATAAAGGTTGCGATACATACACACCTATAAGATATATTAAAATCGCCAATCCTTTATGGTGACAAATATTATACGTGATTGCACCTGTGGCATTACCAAACAAATAACCCAACATACCGATATCTGGAGCTAAAATCAACACCAAAAACCACCACCAAGCATAATCCAGTTGGCCAAAAAGAAATATTCCAAGGGTGAACATGGCCAATTCTTCCAGTTTTAATGTTGTCTTCATGGTTTTATAATTTCATGCAAAACAGGTCTACTTGGACTGGCATCGTTTTCAAAAGGTGCCACTTGTAGGTTTAAAAAATAGGTGCCGTCATCAATGGAATTATTCACATAAATAAATTCGGTAATGGTGGCATGCGTTCTAATTTCACCATCAATATTCCAAAATGCCTTGTGCGAAAGCAAAGCGCCATTATCCTTTTCCTTGTC
>Ga0256845_1003705_pt1 | contig 10211 bp, 10 predicted proteins | sample RiftiametaG_FD_189101 | JGI IMG/M metagenome (GOLD analysis project Ga0256845, IMG submission 189101) | Tube worm associated microbial communities from hydrothermal vent at the East Pacific Rise, Pacific Ocean - Riftia | ecosystem: Host-associated > Annelida > Integument > Unclassified ... | reverse complement strand
AATGCGCTGGATATGTCGGAGTAATGGGGGTGGAGCTGTTTGTGATGGCGAATGGTTTAATGGTAAATGAAATTGCGCCACGGGTGCATAATTCCGGCCATTGGACCCAAGACGCTTGCCTGATCGACCAATTCGAGCAGCACATCCGCGCCATTGCGGGCTGGCCATTGGGGGATGGGCAAAGGCATAGCGATGCAGAAATGATCAATTTGATTGGCACAGACATACTCGATTTAGGCGCACATCAAAATGCAGCACTACATCTATATGGAAAAACGGAAACTAAAGCGGGCCGAAAAATGGGGCATGTAAACAAGACCAGCCCGAAAAGCACCTGACCCATAAGGTCAGGTGCAAATGGTTTAGCCGTAAACCGACTCTTTACCGAATTTTTTGGTCAGCATATAGTAAACCACTGGCCGATATTTATTCCGGTTTGATTTGCCATAAACTTCGAGGGCTTCATCAATAGCCGTCATCAACTCGGGGCCATCTTTCAATCCGAGCTTTTTAACCAGAAAATTGTTTCTTACAGTCTCCAGTTCAGATTTTTGCGAGCCAGCAACTGTGGAAGCATCCGCATTGTATATAGACGGGCCGCAGCCGATAGTGACTTTTCTCAGCAAATCCATATCGGGCGTCATGCCACATTTTTCTTTAAGATCAGAAGCATAAAGCTCAATCAGGTCGTCTCTCTTGCCCATAAGGGGTCTCCTCGCTTGGTTATACACGCATATTGTAGGGTATTCCCCTTCTACACGCAACATTTTGTGGTATTGACCGCTCGGTCAGGATATTGTGCAAGAGAAATCCCGCCTATACAACGGAGCCCAAAATGACCGAAGCCTATATTTGCGACTATATCCGAACCCCGATTGGCCGTTTTGGCGGCGCCTTAAGCAAGGTGCGCGCCGATGATCTGGCTGCAATTCCTATAGCCGAGCTACTGGCGCGCAACCCCGCCATGGAGGCGGCCCAAATCGACGAGATTTTTCTGGGCTGCGCCAACCAAGCCGGAGAAGACAACCGCAATGTCGCCCGCATGGCGGGGCTACTGGCGGGCCTGCCCGCAGCCGTGCCGGGGATCACGCTGAACCGCTTATGTGCCTCGGGGATGGATGCTGTAATTGCGGCGGCGCGGGCGATTAAGGCGGGTGAGATTAACTTGGCGATCGCAGGTGGCGTCGAAAGCATGTCACGCGCCCCGTTTGTGATGCCCAAGGCCGACACCGCGTTTTCACGGCAGGCAGAAATTTACGACACCACCATAGGTTGGCGCTTTGTGAACCCCGTTTTGCAAGCGCAATACGGAATCGACTCGATGCCAGAGACTGCGGAAAATGTGGCACAGGATTTTGGCATCTCGCGGCAAGATCAAGACGCGTTTGCCATGCGCTCGCAAGAGCGGGTTGCGGCGAAACGGGAGCGGCTGGCGCAGGAAATTGTGGCCGTAACGGTTAAAGGCCGCAAGGGAGATACCGTGGTGAGTGCAGACGAGCACCCACGCCTGAGCAGCCTTGAAAAGCTTGCCGCTTTGCGCACCCCCTTTCGTGTGGGTGGCTCGGTGACGGCTGGAAATGCCTCGGGGGTAAACGACGGTGCAGCGGCCCTTATTGTAGCGTCAGAGGCCGCGATTAAGGCCCATGGCCTGCGGCCCATCGCGCGGGTGCTGGCAGGGGCTTCGGCAGGGGTCGAGCCCAGAATTATGGGCATAGGGCCGGTGCCCGCGACCCTAAAGCTGTGCGAAATGCTAGGCATTTCAGTTTCAGAGTTTGCACTTATCGAACTTAATGAGGCCTTTGCTGCCCAAAGCCTTGCAGTATTACGACAATTAGGCATTGCCGATGATGCCGCCCATGTGAACCCCAATGGCGGGGCAATTGCGCTGGGGCATCCGCTCGGAATGTCTGGTGCACGGCTGGCGGGCACGTTGGCGATGGGGCTGAAAGCCGGCGAAAAAGGGCTGGCAACAATGTGTGTCGGCGTGGGCCAAGGGATCGCACTGGCGATTGAGGGGGTCTAGCCGTAGCGCCGCACAAAATTACCGAGGATTTCCTCTGGGGCGTGGACGTTTGAAGCATGGACCATTTCGATGAGGCTTTCGGCCTGTTCAGGCGGAAAGTAACCCCTGTGCTTGTAGATGTTAATCCGCGTCTCAAACTCCGCCGCATCCGCCTCGGGGTGGAACTGCGTGGCGTAGATATTTTGCTTATAGCGGATCATCTGAAAGGGGCAGGTCAGCACACTTCGCACCAGCCTCATGCTCTTGTAGAATACCAATTATTTGCTCATCCGAAAATCTTGTTCGTTTCATTGTCTGTCCTTTGGTTAGGGCAGACTCTAGTTCAAACTGGAGGAAATTACTCGTGGCAGGTCACTGGGTATTTTTATCGTGCGTTTAGGGAGGAGTGAGGCGAAAAAATATCTATAAGTGAGACACACCGAGCGTTGACCAAAGACAATCAGTAGCCCCAGTGGGTGCCGCTGATGTGAGCATTGCAACGTTTAATCACAAGCTAAGAAATGCACCTAAAACCTCGCTGAACACCCTATGACAAACTATTGAAGTTTTTTGTGACAAATGACAACCGCATCCAGCCGGATGCGGTGGGTTTGGGTGGGGGTAAGGCCGGCCTTGCGCAGAATAGCGGCGTATTCGCTGTCAGAGGCTTCCGGCTCGGGGCGGAGTTGGAGGATGAGGAAGGGGTTCATGGAATCCAATGGCGGGCTGAAGCCCGCCCTACATTTACGATTTGTTTACCATATCGGGGCAAGGGTTTGTTATGTCGGATTATCGTCGCTTTCGCATTAAAGGTGCAACCTATTTCTTTACCGTCAATCTGGCGGAAAGAGGGCGTGCGACGTTGACGGACAATATTGATATGTTGCGGCATGTCTATGCGTTAGCGGCACGTCGCCGCCCGTTTGAGACAGAGGCAATTGTGATCTTACCGGACCACTTGCATTGCATTTGGACATTGCCTGAAGGTGATAACGACTTCTCAACCCGTTGGGGAGCGATAAAGTCCCAATTCACAATGGCGATTTGTGGGGCGGGCCGTAGGGCGGGCTTCAGCCCGCCAACCACCCTGCCCGTGGTGCAAACGGGGCGTTATGCCGGGCTGAAGCCCGGCCTACGGGAAAACAAACGCGAGAAGGGTATTTGGCAACGCCGGTTTTGGGAGCATTGCATTCGTGATGAAGCCGATTACCGCGAGCATATGCGGTATTGTTGGAAAAACCCCGTCAAACACGGCTTGGTGGAAAACCCCGAAGACTGGCCCTATTCCTCCATCCACCGCGACATCAAAAACGGCACCTACGACCCGTTGTAGGGGCGGGACGTAGGGCGGGCTTCAGCCCGCCAATATTAGAGTGGTGGGCTGAAGCCCACCCTACGGTTTATTTAAATGATTTGGGATATTCCAAAGCTAAGAAAATATAGGATGCCAGCATAGACCAATCTGATTCCGAGACTCTTCTTTATGTTTAATTCAGATGCCATGAACTCTTCAGATTCTAGATTCCCGAAGTCCTCATCTGGGGCACTTTTAGACTCATCAAGAATAGAAAGAACATAGGCGGCAAAAATCGCCCCGATTAGCCAAGTTTTGGAAATAATCCCAAATCCGGCTGTTGCCGCAATACCATATATCGCCGCTAGCAATGCCAACTTCACCATAACACCTCTCCAATAACCGTTTCTGTCCTCATCTCGTAAACTTCTTATACTTCACCCGCGTTGGCTTCACGCTTTCCGGCCCCAGCCGCCTGATCTTGTCGGCCTCGTAATCCTCAAAGTTGCCCTCGAACCATTCCACATGGCTGTCGCCTTCAAAGGCGAGCATGTGGGTGCAGAGCCTATCAAGAAAAAAGCGGTCGTGGGAGATGATAACGGCGCAACCGGCAAAATCGGTGATGGCGTCTTCCAAGGCGCGCAGGGTTTCCACGTCCAGATCATTGGTTGGCTCGTCGAGCAGCAGCACGTTGCCGCCCTCGCGCAGGAGCTTGGCCATGTGCACACGGTTACGCTCGCCACCCGAAAGCAGGTTCATGGTTTTTTGCTGAGAGCCGCCTTTGAAGTTAAACGAAGAGCAATAGGCGCGGCCATTCACTTCGGCATCCCCAAGCTTAATCACGTCCTGCCCGTCGGAAATTTCCTCAAACACGGTCTTCTTGTCGTCCAGCCTATCGCGGCTCTGGTCAACGTAGGAAAGCTTCACAGTATCGCCATATTCCACCGTGCCGCTGTCCGGCTCTTGCTGCCCCGTAAGGATGCTAAACAGCGTCGATTTACCGGCACCATTCGGCCCGATCACCCCAACAATACCACCTGGCGGCAAGCTAAAACTCAGGTTATCAATCAGCAGATTATCCCCATAACCCTTTGAAATCCCCTCAACTTCAATCACCTTATTGCCCAAGCGCGGCCCGTTCGGAATGATAATCTGCGCCTTGCCCACCTTATCCCGCTCCGACTGGTTCGCCAGCTCGTTATACGCATTTATCCGCGCCTTAGACTTCGCCTGCCGCGCCTTAGGCGACTGCCGCATCCACTCCAACTCCCGCTCCAGCGTCCGCATTTTAGCCTTGTCAGACTTGGCCTCATGCTCCATCCGCTTGGCCTTTTGCTCCAGCCACGCGGAATAGTTGCCCTCATAAGGAATGCCCCGCCCACCGTCGAGCTCAAGGATCCAGCTGGTGATATCATCAAGGAAATAACGGTCGTGAGTAACACAAAGAATGGTGCCTTTATAGTCGATCAAATGCTGTTGCAGCCACGCGATGGTTTCGGCATCAAGGTGGTTGGTTGGCTCGTCAAGCAGCAGCATATCGGGGGCCTCAAGCAGCAGCTTACAAAGCGCCACACGGCGCGCTTCCCCGCCCGAAAGCGTGCTGACCTCGGCATCATCCGGCGGGCAGCGCAGGGCCTCCATCGCGATATCGATGCTACTGTCGAGGTTCCACAGGTCTTCAGCGTCAATCTGGTCCTGCAAAGTCGCCATTTCATCAGCGGTTTCCTCGGAATAGTTCATCGCGAGGTCGTTATAGCGCGCCAAAACCGCCTGCTTTTCGGCCACGGCCAGCATCACATTTTCCCGCACATTCAGGCTTTCATCCAGCTTCGGCTCCTGCGGCAGATAGCCAATTTTAGCCCCCTCAGCCGCCCAAGCCTCCCCCTGAAAATCCTTGTCCATCCCCGCCATAATTTTCATCAGCGTCGATTTACCAGCCCCGTTAGAGCCAACCACACCGATTTTTACCCCGGGCAAAAACGACAAGTGAATGTTTTCAAACAGTTTTTTGCCACCGGGGAAAGCCTTGGACACGCCTTCCATATGATAAACGTATTGATATGATGCCATTTTGAGGGGTGCTCCGATAGAGGAATGATTTTGTTTTCTCTATCCAAAATGTCGGTGAATGGCAATGTAAAGGAACCGATTAAGGTGAGTCCAATAATTCAAAGCTTTCAAGAAAGTCCTCAATAATTTGGGGTAGAAAACTTTCTCGTTCTACATGTCTTCCAGGCCCAAATGGACCTTGGCCGTGATCAATGTCATTATTCTTCCACGGCTTATCGAAAAGCTCCGCCCAAACCCTGTGCTCGTAGAAATCAAATTTCGGATTGTGAGCGTTTAGCATTTCGAAGTCGTCGAGCAAATCCTCATAGATAATTGTTCCCAAGCGGGCCTTACGATAAATCTTGGGCAGGAAGCACTTTACAGCAATCATACAAACGACTCCCGCGCGCCAACCGTAGTGGTATCTTTCAGAAATACCCTTCTTTGTAGTCTTCGGCACCAATACTAAGATTGATAATACTCTTTGAATCTCACGAATGGATATGCCTTCTGCAAGATGCATGCAGTCTAAGTATTTTTCCAAATGATCAGTTAGGTAGTCAGGGATTTTAAGCCTTGTTGACGCCGCTTGATAATACACTTTCCATGTATCGAGCTTTTGATGCTCACCAATCTTCAATGGTAGTTCAAAACGAATGTGAACGAATTTTTGTAGATATTTTTCAGCATTAACTTGAAGCCCATAGCGGGCCTTAACGGAGTTTTCTAACTCCGCCAAGTTCACCCCGAGAACAAAAATCACGTTTTCCACAGCAAAGAAATGCTTGATCGTTTCCAGCATATTCAAGGCAAAGTCAGGGCGGCAGCGGTCAAGCTCATCAATGATGATGACAATCTTTTGCGGCTTTTCTTCGGTGCCATTTTCGATGGTCAGGTCTTTGAGCGCGGTTTTGAAACCCTCCATCGCTGCACGCCGCGAACTTTCATCTGCCCAAAGCGAATCAATGACTTTTGACGTTTCCTTTGAGGCTACTTCAATAACGGCATCGCCTACCGCCCCAGCCATTTCTGTCCCGCCTTTTGTCGCAATGGCAGCTACTCCGCGCAAGGCTGGTTTCCTCAACCATTTTAGCTTTTCCCACAGGGCTTTCACAGCCTCCAGCGCTCCTCCATCTTTTTCTATTTTTTCGGTGATTTCCCCCATCAGCGCCACTAGCGGGTCATCAAAATAGTCATGCTTAAAAGCATCAAAATAGATAACCTTCGTTGTGTATTTTTCCTCCTGCGTGTGCGCCCCCGTCCACAGTTTCAGGAAATGGGATTTCCCACTCCCCCACGGGCCGTCAACCGCGATCACAACAGGTTCGCTGATCTTCTCGACAAGCTCCGAGAGCTTTTTACCGGATTCGGCGCGGCCAAGGTCGCACTTACCTTCAAACCCATCTTTGCCAACCTTAATATCTGGCTCTGGAAAAAATATACTCATTTCGCCCTCCGGCTTATTTACGCATTCGCTTTCAATCTAAACGCTTTGCACCAAAATTCCAACGGGTAGAGCGAAAAGCGGTCCCCCATTATTCCTCCGCCCCCTCACAAAACCATATGGCGTTTTAGCAAAGCCTATGCCAACATGCCGCATCAACAAACAATTGCTTTAGGGAGGCACAATAATGACGACACGCAGAGGAATGATCGGGCTTATGTCCGGAATCGCCATGGCGGCTATGGTGGGTACGGGGGCATTTGCGCAGGAGGTAACCTTGCGTTTGCATCAGTTCTTGCCACCGCAAGCCACGGTGCCAAAGCAAATTCTGGACGTTTGGGCCGATAAGATCGAAGCGGACTCAAACGGCCGAATTTCGATTGAGCGTTACCCATCCATGCAGCTCGGCGGTGTGCCGCCGGAGCTTCTAGACCAAGCGATTGACGGCGTGGCCGATATTACGTGGGCCGTGGTCGGCTACACCCCGGGCCGTTTCCCGCGCACTGAGGTGTTTGAGCTGCCCTTTATGGTCACCGATGCCCGCGCGGCGTCTTATGCCTATTGGAAGATGTTTGAGAGTGGGATGCAGGAAGATTTTGCTGCCGTTCACATTCTGGGCACATGGGTGCATGGGCCAGGCATGTTCCACACCAAAGACCCTGTCGAGAGCCCGTCAGACCTGCGCGGCATGAAAATCCGTGGCGGCGGGCGGCTGGTGAACCAGTTGCTAGAGCTGCTCGGTGCCACCCCCGTGGGCATGCCCGTGCCTGCCGTGCCTGAGGCGCTGTCTTCCGGCGTGATTGATGGCACCACCATCCCGTGGGAGGTTACCAGCGCCCTGAAAGTGCCAGAGCTGGTGGGCAACCACACAGAGTTTGAAGGCCCCGCGCTTTATGACCTCACCTTTGTGCTGGCGATGAACAAAGACGTGTATGAAGCCATGCCAGAGGACCTGCGCGCCATTATCGACGCCAATTCCGGCCTTGATTTCTCTGTCTTTGCGGGCGGTGTGATGCAAGATTATGACGCCCCTGCGCGCGCAATCGCCGAGGATATGGGCAATAATATCGTGACCATCAGCGCAGCAGATGCCGCCGAGTGGCGCACCCTTGCCGAGCCGGTTTACACCTCATGGATCGCCGATATGGCGGCCAAAGGTATTGACGGGCAAGCGCTGATCGAGGAAGCCCAAGCGTTGATGGCCGAGTATACCGCCAACAACTAAGCCAAATGCCGGAGCGCCCCGCGCGCTCCGGCCCTTTTTCAATACATTTGGGGGCGGTGGTGCTCTATCCATTTTTCTACGGCTTGTCGCGCTGGCTGGCCTATATCGGCGGGGCCATGCTTGTGCTTTTGGTGCTGCTCACCTGCGCCTCTATCGCGGGGCGGGAGCTGAATGGCGTGCTGTTCTGGATGGTCGATGAAGGCTGGTTTGCTGGCGCAGCACAATGGCTGATTGACCACGGCGTCGGGCCAATTGACGGCGATTTCGAGCTGATAGAAGCGGGCGTGGCCTTCGCCATTTTCGCCTTCCTGCCGCTGTGCCACATCACCGGCAGCCATGCCTCGGTGGATATTTTCACCAACAGCATGTCGCCGCGTGTTAACCGCGTGCTGCGCATGGTCACCGAGGTGGTTTTTGCCGCCGTGCTGGTGCTGATCGCGGTGCAGCTTTTTGCCGGTATGCAAAGCAAGCTGCGCACAGGGCAAACCACATTCCTGCTGCAATTCCCCATCTGGTGGGCCTATGCGCTTAGCCTGTTTGGCGCGGTCATCGCCGCAATTGTCGGGGTCTACCTCGCGCTGGTGCGGGTGCAAGAAATGCTAAAAGGGCAGGCGCTTATCCCTGCGGGTTCGGAGTTTGACCATTGAGTGACATCGCCATCGGCCTCTGGTCCTTCCCCGCCCTGCTGTTCATCATTTTCCTGCGCGTGCCCATCGGGTTGGCAATGTTTGTGGTCGGGCTGCTTGGCCTTTTCTGGGTGACCGACGGCACCGTGGTGCCCTTCGCCCGCCTCAAATCCGAGACCTTCACCACCTTTTCCAGCTATTCCCTCACCATCGTGCCACTCTTCCTGCTCATGGGCCATTTCGCCACGCTAGGCGGCATGTCCCAAGCGCTGTTCAAGGCCGCTGAAGGCTGGCTTGGCCACCGCAAGGGCGGCGTCGCCATGGCCGCCGTCGGGGCCTGTGCAGGCTTTGGCGCCATCTGCGGCTCCTCCATCGCCACCGCCGCCACCATGAGCCGCGTGGCCCTGCCAGAGCTTAAAAAATACGGCTATACCGGCGGCTTTGCCACCGCAACACTGGCGGCTGGCGGCACCCTTGGCATCCTAATCCCGCCCTCCGTGGTGCTAGTAATCTACGCAATTTTAACCGAGCAAAACATCGCCAAGCTCTTCCTCGCCGCCTTCATCCCCGGCATCCTCGCGGCGCTAGGCTATGTGATCGTGATCTCGATCTATGTGCGGCTTTACCCGAAATCCGCAGGCATCCGCCCCCGCGTGCCCTACGCCGAGCGCTTCCGCGCCTTGGCCGATGTCTGGCCGGTGCTGCTGGTGTTCGGCGTCGTGGTCGGCGGTATATACCTAGGCTGGTTCACCCCCACCGAGGGCGCCGCCGTCGGGGCCTTTGGCACCGGCGTCATCGCCTTTTTCAACGGCGGGCTAAGCATCAAAACGCTGGGCGAAAGCTTCATCGTCACCGGAAAATCCACCGCGATGATCTTTTTCATCGTGCTCGGGGCCTCGTTTTATAACGGCTTTCTAGCGCTTACCCACGTCCCCCAAGAAATCGCCGCCTTCATCACCGAACAGGGGTTCAGCCCATGGCTGGTGGTTAGCATCATTCTGGTGTTTTACCTGCTGCTCGGCTGCCTGATGGACAGCCTCTCCATGATCCTGCTCACCATCCCTATCTTCTGGCCGGTGATGATGGGCCTAGATTTCAGCATGGTCTCCATGGCCGAACTGCACGCCTACCGCGCATCGGAGGCAATAGCCAAAGGCGCAGAACTCGCCCCCACTATGCTAGACTCCATCCAGTCAACCCTCGCCCAAGGGCTGATACTCACCCAAGAGCAAATCTCGGCCATGGGCCTGCGCGGGATCAGCGAAGGCGTGCTAAACCGCATCAATGTCGAGCAAACCGCCATATGGTTCGGCATTCTGGTGCTGATCGTGGTCGAGGTCGGCCTGATCACCCCGCCCGTGGGCATGAACCTGTTCATCATCAACTCAATGGACCGCAAAACCCCGATGACAGAAACCTACAAAGCCGTAGTGTTCTTCGTAATCTCAGACCTCGTCCGCGTCGCCCTGCTCACCGCCTTCCCCGCCATCACCCTGTTCCTAATCCCATGGTAACAGCGCACACCTAACCAAGAACACATACGTCCGTACATATTGTGTGAACTGGCGGCG
>Ga0256845_1003704_pt1 | contig 10214 bp, 9 predicted proteins | sample RiftiametaG_FD_189101 | JGI IMG/M metagenome (GOLD analysis project Ga0256845, IMG submission 189101) | Tube worm associated microbial communities from hydrothermal vent at the East Pacific Rise, Pacific Ocean - Riftia | ecosystem: Host-associated > Annelida > Integument > Unclassified ... | reverse complement strand
GCCGTGTGCAGCACCATAAACTTGCTATCCGTCAGCTCCGCCACACGCTTCACCGCTTCCAGCACCGCCTCGCCGTCTTTTCCATTCAAGGCACCCTGCCCTACAATAATAACCGACGGCACCTCAAGCACTTGTTTATAATCAATATTCAGCAGCTTCTCTAGGTCGGCAACCGTATTACCCATATGCGCATAGTCATATGTCAGGTCCGCTTCATCGCCGATCAGGCCAATATTAGCCCCCCGCGCCCAAGCCACCCTAATCCGCGCATTCAGCACCGGCGCCTCGTCGCGTGGGTTGGTCCCCACAAGCTGAATCATCTGCGCCGCGTCAATATCCGCAATCGTCGCCGTGCCCACATAGCCCGAGCGATCCCCGATCGGCAAATAAGCGCCATCAACCCGGCATTCCACATTGCCGCCCGCGCCGCCAATAAGCGCCTTCAGCGCATACATCGCCTCAACACTGGCCAAATCCCCAGCAATCGCCGCTACTTTCTTGCCGTCAACCGCATCAACAATCGCCGCCATCGCCTCATCCCAGCTCGCCTTTTTCAGCTTGCCGTTCACGCGCACATAAGGCGTATCCAAGCGCTGCCGCGCCAAACCATCCCAAATAAACCGCCCCTTATCAGACAGCCACTCTTCATTAACCGCATCATGATTACGCGGCACAATCCGCTTCACTTCGCGCCCCTTTGTGTCCACCCGAATGTTGCTCCCCAGCGCATCCATCACATCAATGGTTTCGGTTTTGCGAAGCTCCCAAGGCCGTGCGCTAAACGCATAAGGCTTGCTGGTCAGCGCCCCAACAGGGCAGAGATCAATAATATTACCCTGCAAATTACTGTCCAAAGTAGCGTTCAAATACGTCGTAATCTCCGCATCTTCGCCGCGCCCCGTCTGGCCCATGGTCATAATCCCCGCCACTTCCGAGGTAAACCGCACACAGCGCGTACAAGAAATGCACCGCGTCATCGTCGTCGCCACCAACGGCCCAAGGTCAAGGTCGGTCATTGAGCGCTTGGCCTCGCGGGTGCGCGAAAAGTCCACACCATAAGCCATGGCCTGATCCTGCAAATCGCACTCGCCGCCTTGGTCACAAATCGGGCAGTCCAGCGGGTGGTTGAGCAGCAAAAACTCCATCACGCCTTCGCGCGCTTTCTTCACCATCGGAGACTTCGTTTTCACCACCGGCGGCTGCCCCTCCGGGCCGGGGCGCAAATCACGCACTTGCATCGCACAGCTGGCCGCTGGCTTGGGTGGGCCACCCACAACCTCCACAAGGCACATCCGGCAATTGCCCGCAATGCTCAGGCGCTCATGGTAGCAAAAGCGCGGAATCTCAATCCCCGCCACCTCAGCCGCTTGCAGAATGGTCATCGCCCCATCCACTTCCACTTCATTGCCATCAATGACGATTTTCTTAAGATTGGTCATATGCCGCATCCTGCACTATATCGCGCCCAAGCGCGCATCTGGTTATCTCTTTTACGGGGGCACTCCCCCCATATTTTCACGGGGTCAGGCACGGGAGAACCCCATGCCAAATCCGATAAAAACAATCCAAGGCCCATGCCCCATTTCCTTTCCATTCCAGAGCGCGGCTCCCCGCGCCCTGTTTTTTAGTCGCCTCAAAGCGAAAACCACCCGCCAGCCACTGGCCCTGATGGCTCAGCTTCAACCGGCACCGGCACCAGCACCACAGCGGTGCGCGGAATTTCCGCACCAAGCAAAAACGAACTCAGCGTGCCGTCATTCGCGGCCTCGGCGCGGGTATATGTGCAGGCCTGCTCTGGTGAAAGTGCCACCAAGCTTGCCAATGTCTGGCCATAAAGCCGTTGTTTTTCGCTTTCGAAGCCCGGCAAACTGCACGCGGCATCAAGCCCCCGCGCCGTACAAATCGCCGTTTTATACTGCTGAACCGTGGCCACATTCAGTGCAATGCTCGGGCAGGTCACAGCCAAGGCTTCCGCCCGCCCGACCCGGCGCCCGATATTGGCCGCAAAATAGCTGTCAGACCCGACAGGCATCGCCCCATTTTCCACTGGCTCACACGCTGCCAAAATACCAACTCCTAGCAAAAACACCCCTGTTTTCAACTCCATTTTCCCCACCTTGTTTTGTGCGGGCATATTTTCCCGCATGTTCTTTAAACCGCGCACCGTCACCAGCACAGCTACCTAAAAGCCCTATGCCCAAGGATTTGGTTTTGTATTTCTTTGGCCACCCCTTCATGGCTTTACTCCGCCGCAACCGCGCTCACGCGCCCCGTTTTCTGATACTTAATCCGGTCTTCAATTTCATTCCTGAAATGCCGCACCAGCCCTTGAATGGGCCACGCCGCCGCATCACCGAGCGCACAAATCGTGTGGCCCTCCACCTGCTTGGTTACATCGAGCAGCATGTCAATTTCCTCAACCTCCGCCTCGCCCGTCACCAAACGGTCCATCACCCGCATCATCCAGCCGGTGCCTTCACGGCATGGGGTGCACTGGCCACATGATTCGTGTTTGTAAAACTTACTCAACCGCCATATCGCCTTAATCACGTCAGTGCTTTGATCCATCACAATAACGGCGGCGGTTCCAAGGCCGGAGCGCTGCTCGCGCAGCCAGTCAAAATCCATAATCGCGTCATTGCAAATATCCGCTGGCAAAAGCGGCACCGAAGAGCCACCCGGAATCACCGCTTTCAGGTTCTTCCAGCCCCCCCGCACGCCGCCGCAATGCTTGTCCAAAAGCTCCCGCAGCGGAATAGACATTTCCTCTTCCACCACACAGGGGGAAACCACATGGCCCGAAATGCCAAACAGCTTGGTGCCGGCATTATTAGGCCGCCCCATACCCGCAAACCACTCCGCCCCACGGCGCAAAATCGTCGGCACCACAGCAATGCTTTCCACATTGTTCACCGTGGTCGGTGCCCCATAAAGCCCCACACCGGCAGGAAAAGGCGGCTTCATACGCGGCATGCCCTTGCGGCCCTCTAAGCTTTCCAAAAGCGCGGTTTCCTCGCCGCAAATATAAGCCCCCGCGCCGTGCACGACATAAAGGTCGAAATCCCAGCCAGAGCCAGCGGCGTTTTTGCCAAGGAAGCCCGCGTCGTAAGCTTCATCAATCGCCCGTTGCAGCGCTTCCTTCTCACGAATGAACTCGCCACGGATATAGATATAGCCCGCATTCGCCCCCATGCCAAAACCGGCAATCAGGCAGCCTTCAACCAGCGTATGCGGGTCATGCCGCATAATCTCGCGGTCCTTACAGGTGCCGGGCTCAGATTCGTCGGCATTCACCACCAAATAGCTCGGCCGCCCGTCAGATTCCTTAGGCATAAATGACCATTTCAAGCCGGTCGGAAACCCCGCCCCGCCGCGCCCACGCAGGCCCGAGGCCTTCACTTGCTCGACAATCCAGTCGCGCCCGTTCTTAATGTAATCACCGGTGCCATCCCAAGCCCCGCGCGCCATCGCGCCTTTGATTGAGCGATCTTCCATCCCGTAAAGGTTGGTGAAAATCCGGTCCTGATCTTTGAGCATCTTACTCTCCGTCTTGTTGGCGCGCACGCCAAACTCTAAACAATGTTATCATCGCAAAGGCAAACCCTGCCATCGCGATTAAATCAAACAAAAAAGCGTAACGCACCGGCAGGCCAAGCTGCCCACCTAGCCAAGAGCCGCCCATAAGCACCACCACCGCGCCCAGCATCACATATGATGCCAGCTTGGTTTGCTTTTGTTCGGCCTTTTTATCGCTCACGATGCGTTATCCATTTGTGTTTGGCGGGGCAAACTGCCCCAGCCGTTATTTCGCCAAAACCTTGGCTTGCTCGACCCAACTATCACGGCTCACACGGCCCTTGAAGCTCACCAAATGGTGGTCAGCCCAATGAACCTCCTCTTTGCTCCAGCTTGCGATCTGGTCAAAGTGGAAAACCCCCGCTGCATTCAGCTCTTTCTCCAGCTTCGGCCCCACGCCTTTGATCTGCTTAAGGTCGTCAGCCTTGCCGCCGCGTGCCGCCTTCAAAAGCTCCGGCTTGGCCTCGCCACCACCAACCTCGCCATCATGGTCGTGCGCCTCGGCAGCCTTGGTCTCAGCATCGGCTTTAGCTTTCGCCGCCTTGGCCTTGGCCGCCTTCTGCTCGGCATCCGCCTTGGCTTTTGTTGCCTTAGCATCCGCGTCCGCCTTAGCTTTGGCCGCCTTGGCATCCGAAGCCTTTGCTGCTGCATCAGCTTTCGCCTTTGCTGCCGCATCCGCCTCAGCTTTCGCCGCTGCTTCGGCCTTAGCCTTTGCCGCCGCACCGTCATCCACGGCAGCCTCCGCTGGCGCCGCGCCGCCCATCTCGGCCCGCGCCATATCCACAGCGCGCATATCTACCCCGCCACGGCCCACGGTGCGGGCTTTGCACATGAAAAACGCAATGATCAGCCCGATCAGCAGCGCCACCACAAAAATAACAATCGCCGTTGGCCAGAAATCAAAGAACAAAAGCCATGACAGCCCACCGATGATCAGCGCCGCAATCAGCGCCCAAAGCCCGCCGGTTAGCAGGCATTCATTATCTGTAGAATAGTGCTTACTCATAGTCTTCTCTCCCTATTGATGGCTCAAATATCCTCTTTAAGTCGCCAGCTCTTTGGCTTGGCTTACCCAGTTATCTCGGCTAATCCGGCCCTTAAAGCCATCGAGCAGGTTGTCATCCGCCCACGCCACTTCTTTTGCCGTCCAGCTCGCAATTTGGCTAAAATGATACACCCCAGCCCCATTAAGTTCTTTCTCCAGCTTCGGCCCAACACCCTTGATCTTCTTCAAATCATCCGGCTCACCTTGCGGCGCGCTCAGCATTTCAGGCTTGTCATCTTCCGAATACTCAACCGCAGGCGCGGCTTCAACTTTGGGCGCAGGCTTTGGCTTAACAGCGGCCTTAGCCTTCGGCGCATTCGCTTGCTGCCCCACCGGCACCGGTGCCACCCAAAGCGGCACCTCGCTGCCATCAATCCGCTTCACACTATCACCAATGCTCACCGCCAGCCCAACAGAGCCATTATGCGCTTCGCCAGACCTATCCTTCAGCGTGGTCGCCCCGCCCTTAGGCTCTGCCGCAAAGCGCCCATTCTGAGGCCCTGGCTTAGGCACCTTGCCCGCCGCAAATTCCTTGAGCAACCCGCGCAGGCTCTCCGCCGTCAGATCCTCGTAATAATCCTTGCCCACCTGCGCCATCGGCGCATTGGTGCAAGCCCCGAGGCACTCAACCTCTTCCCAGCTCAACTTGCCATCCGCACTCGGCAGAAACGGCTTTTCGTTAATCTCCTCTTGGCACACCGCAATCAGGTCCTCCGACCCGCAAAGCATACAAGACGTCGTGCCGCAAATCTGAATATGCGCCACCGAACCAACCGGCTTTAGCTGGAACATGAAGTAGAACGTCGCCACCTCAAGTGCGCGAATATAAGCCATGCCGAGCATATCGGCGATGCCTTCAATCGCGGGCTTACTCAGCCAGCCTTCCTGCTCTTGCGCCCGCCAGAGCAGCGGAATTATGGCCGAAGCCTGCCGCCCCTCAGGGTATTTTTTAATTTGCTCTTGGGCCCATGCCATGTTGGCATCTGTGAAAGCAAAGCTCTCGGGCTGGTCTGGGGTTAGACGGCGTAGCATTACCGGCACATCTCCGCACTAAGGGTTACAACATCACGGGTGGCGGGCAAAGTAATGGCCCCCTCCGCTTCGAGTTCACTGATCATGCCAAACGCCATGCTGGCATCCAAGCCATTGGCGGGCAGCAGGCTGCTGAATTCAGCCGCCGTAATGCTGCAATTGTTTTGCTTGATCAAGTCAATAAAGGCTTCGCGGGGCGTCATCTGCGGAGCACCAGCAGCCGTCGCCACGCATAACGGCGCCCCCACTTGCAGGGTTTGGCCCCCGTCAGGGCTCGTTGCTTCACCCGAGCCCATCATCTGGGTCAAAATCTGCATCGAGGCGTTAAAGTCCAGCCCCGCCGCCGCAACCAGCTCCGCCGCATTGGCCTGCGTTACCTCGCAGCCATTGGCCGCCAGCATCGCCAGCACGCCCGCGCGGGGGGCGGTGCTGTCTACCGTTGTCGTTTGAGCCGGTTCAGAGGCCGCCTCGGGGCTTATGGCCGTTTCCGCCTGTGCCTCCGGTTCAACAGGCTGCGCCGCACCACTACAAATAGAAGGGTCCAGCGTCACCAGCGCGCCGCCATTTGTTAGGCTGGCTTTGCCATCCATAATCAGGTCATCGACAATGCGGTAAGCTTGGTCGATCCGCAGGCCCGCCACAGCCAGCGGCTCCTCAACTGAGGCCACATCCAGTGCGCAGCCATTTTGCGCGGCCACCGAAATGAATATGCCCTTTGGCGTGCCATCATTCCCGGCCATGCTGGGCGTTTCTGCCTGTGTAGCTGTGCAAGATGCACCCGTCAAAATCGCATCATTATCCACATCAGCCAGTTCACCTTGGGCTTCCAAATAGTTAAACACAGCGCCCGCGTCAGCGCGCGAGAACCCGGCAGCCGGCAGCAGTTCGCCCATCATCTCTTCGCTCAGGCGGCAATTGTTTTCAGCAAAAATCTGGCGGATCAGCGCCACCTTAGCCATATCCACTCCTGTTTCTTCGCTTGGCACCTCCAAGGGTGTTTCGATCGGAGTTTCAACAGGTGTTTCCACCTCGGCAACCACAACGGCGCCCGCTGCCGCAAGGCAATATGGCGCAGAAAGCACCATGTTTTCCGCGCCTGCCATGCTGGCAAACCCATCTGCAATCATTTTCCGCGCAATAAAAGTGGCAAAACTATGCTCGATCCCCGCCTCGCCGAGGTAATCATCCGCCACTTCCATATTCAGCGTGCAGCCATTTTGCGCCATCACATCCACCAAGGCCGCCACACGGCTCATGCCAAACATGCCCGAGCGGTCCATTTCAGCGGCTGTCGTTTCCGCCGAGGCCGTTGCCACCTCCGCCGGAGCCCCAGCACAGGCGTCATTATAAAACACGAGGTCTGGCCCGTCGTCCCCCATCTCGCCATTGGCTTCCAAATAGCCAAATACCGGCTTAATGTTATCCTTGTTAAAGCCCGCAGGCGGCAGCAGCGCATCCATCTGGTCTTCGGTCAAACGGCAGCTATTCGCCAAGAATATCTCACGCAGAGACGCCACCATATCCATGTCCACGCCCTGCTCCGCCTGCGCTTCCACAACCGGTGCCGGGCTATTGGCCGACACGCAATAAGGCGCCGGCAAAAGCATGGTTTGGGCGTCCGCCATGCTGGCAAACCCATCCGAAACCATCTTGCGGGCCACAAAAGTAGCAAAGCTATGCTCAATGCCGGCTTCAGCCAAAAATGCGTCCGGCACGTCCATGTTCAGGGTGCAATCATTAGCGGCCATCACGTCCACCAATTGGCGCACGCGGCTCATGCCAAACATGCCCGAGCGATCCAGCTCCACCATGGCTTCAGGGGCTTCCACTGGCGAGCCAACCACCTCAACCGCTTCCGCAACCACGGCTGGCGAGGCGCAATAGGCGCTATCCACACGCAAAACACCATTGGTAAATGTCGCAATGCCGTTTTGCATCAGGGGCCGAATAACCGCACTCACCTGCGCTTTGTTTATGCCCCGCGCGGTAAATATCGGCTCCGCATCCGCCTCGTTCATCGCACAGCCATTCTCGGCCATAACCGCAATAAATTGCTGCACGTTGTCCTGCGCCAACAGGTCCACCACAGGGTCCCCGGTGCCGCAGCTGCCGTCCACCAGCATCAGCGTGCTGCCATCAAGCTGCACTTCGCCAGCGGCCACCAAGGCCCCAACAATGGCGCGGGTTTCTTGGCGGGTAAAGTCAAACCGAGGCAAAATATTCGCCGCCGCCGTTTCCGTCAGCGTGCATTCATTGCCTTTCAGAATAGAGCGGAACATCTGCACGCGCACAGGATCAAGCGATTGCGCCATTGCGCTGCTCGCCAATAGCGCCATCAAGCTTCCTGTAATACATGCCTTCAAATTCATAACTCTCTCCCTGATAAACATTATTGGCGAAACGACCACGGCACGCAGACCAATGGTGAAATCGCTATTATATCATTTCCAATCGTCATTTGCGCATAATCTGCTTCCAGCATTTGCCCAATTCCCCGCTCAATTTCGGGGCGGTTAAATTCGCCTGCCGGAAACACCGTGTCAATCTCGCTAAGCTTAAAGCGGCAACTCTGGTGGGCCAACACTTCAATAGCCTCCGCCTGAAATTCTGACGGCTCAAAGAACGCAGGCAAAGCGAAGCTCGCCATTGGCAAGCAATAATCTGGCCCAACCTCCAGCGACAACCCGTCAGAGGAAGCGTGCAGCACCCCACGGTTGATCAGCCCCTCTTCCAGCTCATAGGCCAACTCTATCGGCATTTTGCCCATATTCGGGAAAATCTCGGCCATGTCCTCAATCGCGATCGTGCAATCGCGCAGCTGCATGATGAAAATATACCGTTCCTGAAGCGCCACCAAAGGCGGCAATACAGGCCCACTATAAGATAAGCCACCGCTGGAGCAGCGCGCATCGACCAGCACCAACCGCTCATTATACAGCTCCAAAATGCCCTGCTCAATCAAGTCGCGCGTAATCTGGCGCACCTGTTGGCGCTCAAATCCCGCTGCCGGAAATATCTGCGCCGCATCAGATTCGCTCATCACGCAATCATTGGCCAAAATCAGCTCTATCACCGCCATGCTCGGGGCATCTGTCACCACCTGCGCGCCACTCGAAACCGCAGCACCTAGCAGCATGGCAACTAAAGAAAAAACCTTCATTCGCCATCCTCCAAGCCGCAAAGCGGCGGCAAAATCGTCACCGCATCTGTTGCTTCATCCACCGTCGCCCGCCCGCTTTCAATCAAAGCGGTGGCATAAGTGGGCACATCACCGCCCACAAATCCCGCCTCGGCAAACAGCGCCATCAGCTCATCCTGCGGAATCGCCCCTTCACCCTTGGTCGCCAACACGCACTCATGCGCCTTAAACACGGCGACAAACGCATCCAGCCGTGGCAAAGGCGTTTCTGCCTGCTGCGCACCCGCTGGCACCGCCGCCAGCGCTACTCCCACCAATGTGAGGGCTTTGATCACCGATCAATCTCCCCAAAAACCACATCCATAGAGCCAATAAGTGCCGCGATATCCGCAAGCTGGTGCCCCGTGCCCATATGATCCATCGCCGCCAAATGCGCATAACCCGGCGCACGAATTTTCACCTTATAGGGCCGGTTTGTGCCGTCCGCCACAAGGAACACCCCAAACTCGCCCTTCGGCGCCTCAACAGCCGCATAAACCTCGCCCGCTGGCACATGAAAGCCCTCGGTATAAAGTTTAAAGTGGTGAATAAGCGCTTCCATGCTGCTTTTCATTTCCGCCCGCTTAGGCGGCGTCAACTTGCCCCGCGCCAACACATCCTCGCCCTGACATTCGTTCAGCTTTACAATGGCTTGCTGGATGATCTTGATACTTTCCCGCATCTCCGCCATCCGCATCAGGTAGCGGTCATAGCAGTCGCCATTCTTGCCCACAGGCACCTGAAATTCGAACTCGTCATAGCATTCATAAGGCTGCGCACGGCGCAAGTCCCACGCCATACCGGAGGAGCGCAGCATCACACCAGACATCGCGTAATCCAACGCGATCTTCTCGGTCACAATGCCAATATCCACATTCCGCTGCTTGAAAATCCGGTTTTCCGTTAGCAAGTTCGCCATATCATCCAGCACCTGCGGGAAAGTGTGCGTCCACGCCTCAATGTCTTCAATCAACTTCTGCGGCAAGTCCTGATGCACGCCACCGGGCCGGAAATAGTTGGCATGCAAGCGCGCACCACAAGCCCGCTCATAGAAAATCATCAGCTTTTCGCGCTCTTCAAAGGCCCAAACATTCGGCGTCATCGCGCCCACATCCATGCCTTGCGAGCCCACGTTCAGCAGGTGGTTCAGCACCCGCCCAATCTCGGCAAACAGCACACGGATCAACGAGCCACGGCGCGGCACCTCCGCCCCCGTCAGCTTCTCGATCGCCAAGCAAAACGCGTGCTCTTGGTTCATCGGGGCCACATAATCCATCCGGTCGAAATACGGAATATTCTGCAAATATGTCCGGCTTTCCATCAGCTTTTCAGTGCCACGGTGCAGCAGCCCCACATGGGGGTCAGCGCGCTCCACAATCTCAC
>Ga0256845_1003703_pt1 | contig 10215 bp, 8 predicted proteins | sample RiftiametaG_FD_189101 | JGI IMG/M metagenome (GOLD analysis project Ga0256845, IMG submission 189101) | Tube worm associated microbial communities from hydrothermal vent at the East Pacific Rise, Pacific Ocean - Riftia | ecosystem: Host-associated > Annelida > Integument > Unclassified ... | reverse complement strand
AATCTATCTAAAAAAAATGAGCCAAAAAATCTATAACCAACCCGAAATTTATTTAATTGTGAAAGAGCTTTTAATCGAAACACTTTCACTTGAACTATCTACGGATGAATTGGATGATGACGCTTTATTATTAGGTGACATTCCAGAATTTGACTCAATGGCAATTGTTTCAGTCATTACAGGTCTAGAAGATACATTTGAGTTTACTTCTGCAGATGATGAGCTAACGGCAGATGTTTTTGAATCAATTACATCGGTAGTTGAGTTTATCACCGAGCAGATCTCATAATAAACCTCTTTTAATCTAGATGAATTATTCTATAGAACAAAAAATTACAGTGATTTTATTCTAAATACTAGCCATTTAAGGCTTAATTCCCTATTCTTTCTTTTTAAGCCGATTCACTCAAAAAACCATTTACTCAAGGATCTATTTGTGAACACAGTGACTACATCCACGCCAAAAGACCAAATTAAAATCGTTCTTCTAGAAGGTATTCACCCAAGTGCCGAAGAGCTGTTTAGAAAAGATGGTTACAATAATATTTTTACGGCTTCAAAGTCGCTTCCTCAAGATGAACTAGAAAAGGTCTTGAAAGATGCCCGTTTCTTGGGTATCCGCTCAAGAACTCAGGTGACCGCAGAATTATTAGGAAAAGCACCAAAACTGGCAGCAATTGGTTGTTTTTGCATTGGCACCAATCAAATCGATCTTATTGCGACAACTAAAAAAGGAATACCGGTTTTTAACGCTCCTTTTGCTAATACACGCAGTGTAGCTGAATTAGTTTTAGCTGAAATTATTTTATTATTACGTGGTGCTCCTGCAAAAAGTGCAGGTGCACATCGTGGGGAATGGCTTAAAACGGCAACAAACTCATTTGAAACTCGCGGTAAAACGCTTGGCATCGTTGGATACGGTCATATCGGAACGCAAATTGGAATTCTTGCAGAAGGTTTGGGAATGAGTGTTCAGTTTTATGATATCGAGAAACAATTATCACTTGGCAATGCAAGTCCTGCTGATAGTTACCATGAATTATTAAAAACTTCGGATGCAGTGACTTTTCATGTGCCTGAAACAGCACAAACTAAAAACATGATGGATAAAGAGGCCTTTGATATTTTAAAAGATGGTGCTATTTTAATTAATGCATCCAGAGGAACCGTTGTAGATATTGATGAGTTGATTAAAGCTTTGGAATCTGGACGCGTGTTAGGGACAGCGATTGATGTATTTCCAACAGAACCTAAGTCCAATCAAGATGAGTTTATTTCAAAACTACGCGGGTTTGATAACGCAATCTTAACTCCTCATATTGGCGGATCGACCAAAGAAGCCCAAGTTAACATCGGTATAGAAGTCAGTGAAAAACTTGTTAAGTACAGTAACAACGGCTCAACACTTTCATCAGTTAATTTCCCAGAAGTTGGATTGCCTGCATTAGCAGGAAAGCATCGTATTTGCCATATCCACCATAACGAGCCTGGTATTTTGGCAAAAATTAACGATATTTTCTCTAATACGGGTGTAAATATTTCAGCTCAATACCTACAGACCAATGAACATATCGGTTATGTGGTCACGGATATTGATCGAACATCCAGTAAACAAGCGTTTGAAGAGTTAAAACAAGTTAAAGGAACGGTTAAAAGCCGTATTTTGTATTAAGTTTTAGAGTTTTTATACCTTTAAGCTATCGTAAATAAAGTAATAAAAGTTGAATTCGAATAATAAGCTATTTGTATAACTTTAAGTGATTTTATGCACCATAAAGATGCATCGCACTAAAATATGCTTTAAACTCCAGTGATGAACACCTCATCACTAAACATAAATCAACTTAGTACAGCAATTATTCATTTAGATGATGACTTTCTGATCATTAATTTAAATCATTCTGCAGAACAAATTTTAGGATTATCTAGCCGGCAATTAGTGGGTAAAGCTGTCTTTGAATTGATTTCTGGTGAAATAGATCGCTCACTAATATCCCAGTTTATTGATAACAAACTATCTACATCTGTACAAGATGTTGTTATGGAATTGCCGAAAAGCACATTGACAGTTAATTTAATTATCACTCCCCTTAATTCCGATAAGTCTACCTTTAATAAGGGCTGTTTATTAGAAATTCAATCAAGTGAAATGCCCCAAAATATTAAAAAGGACTTGCGGCTTCAACAACAAAGTCGAGTTAGCGAACATTTAATTAGAAACCTTGCTCACGAAATAAAAAACCCTCTTGGAGGTATTAAAGGTGCCGGACAATTACTTGAAAGAAAACTACCTTCAGATTTTCCTAAGAAATATACACAAATCATTATTCGAGAATCAAATCGGTTAAGTGAATTAGTTGATCGGCTTTTGATGCCTGCAAAAGTAGAAGAAAGTCGACTAACTAATATTCATTTATTGCTTGAACAGGCGTTAGAAGTTCTTCTTTTACAAAAACAAAAAACAAGAATTACTATTAAAAAAGATTATGACCCTAGTATTCCTGATCTATTTCTTGCGCCTAATCAAATTGAACAAGCGCTATTAAATCTAATAAAAAATGCGATAGAAGCAGTCGTTCAAGAGGCGGTTCAAGATAATAAAACGTCGCAGATTATTCTAAGAACTAGGATCAAAAATCAATATACGATCGGCGACCAACAACATAGACAAGTTTTAAAAGTTGATATTGAAGATAATGGTTGTGGTATTAATGAAGAGTTAGTGAATGATATTTTTTTTCCTACAATTAGTGGAAAACAATCCAGTGGCTTAGGGCTTAGTATTGCTCAAAGTCTTGTGCAAAGACATCAAGGAATTATTGAGTTAGAGCAAAAAAATAAGATGACCTGTTTTAGCTTATTTTTACCAATACTTATAAATCAACAATAGAGCGTTTTGCACTTGTTTTGCGATCTAAATGAGCCGAATTCAGGAGAGAAAAATCAATGTCAAACTTGAATAATAAAAAAGTTCTTTTAGTCGATGATGATGACAGTATACGATGGGTAATCAATGAAACATTATGCGATTTGGATTTGAAAGTTACACAGTCATCAAGTGCGAATGAAGCAATCACATTACTCAATAAAAATGAATACGATTTAGTGATCTCAGATGTCAGAATGCCTGGTTCTTCTGGACTCGATCTCTTAAATCATTGTCAAAAACATTATACCGAAATGCCCGTTATTATTATGACCGCTCATTCTGATTTAGATAGCGCGGTAAAAGCTTACACCAAAGGTGCATTTGAATATTTACCTAAACCGTTTGATATTGATGAGGTAAGTGAAATTGTTATTAAAGCGTTAAATAAGCGAATTTCTAAGCAAAGTAAAATAGAACCATCTTCTAAAAATAGTTTTTCTATCATCGGTGAATCACCCGCAATGCAGAATTTATATAGAGCGATTGGACGTTTATCAAATTCTCACGTCAGCGTTTTAATTAAAGGTGAATCAGGTACAGGAAAAGAACTAGTCGCTCATGCGTTGCATCAACATAGCCCAAGAAAAGACAAACCGTTTATCGCACTAAATATGGCTGCTATTCCAAAGGATTTGATTGAGTCCGAATTGTTTGGGCATGAAAAAGGCGCGTTTACTGGAGCCAATGCGCGATATCTAGGCCGTTTTGAACAAGCAAATAATGGTACTTTATTCTTAGATGAAATAGGCGACATGCCACTAGAGACTCAGACGCGGTTACTAAGGGTTTTGTCAGAGGGAGCTTTTTATAGAGTAGGCGCAGCGCAACCAACCCGTGTGGATGTAAGAATTATTGCAGCTACGCATCAAGACTTATTACAAAAAGTTGAACAAGGTGAATTCAGAGAGGATCTTTTTCATCGTTTAAATGTAATTCCTTTAAATTTACCATCACTCAGAGAAAGAAAAGAGGATATTGCATTATTAGCTAATTATTTTCTATTTAATATAGCAAGTGAGCTTAACGAACCACAAAAGGAGTTATCAGAAGACTGCCTTATTAGCATGCAGGAATTTGCTTGGCCAGGAAATGTTAGGCAGTTAGAAAATACCTGTCGATGGCTTTCGGTAATGGCAAATAGTCAATATGTATTAAAAGAAGACTTACCCGAAGAGTTTCATGAAAACGAATTACCTAAATCAGATTTTAAATGGCAAAAACAGTTATTAAATGAATTAAAAAACCGATATGCGGATGGTGATAAAGATTGTTTAATTTATGCGCAAAAAGATATAGAGAAATTACTGATCAAAACAGCTCTAGAACTCACATCGGGAAAAAAAGCAGAAGCGGCAGGATTGTTAGGTTGGGGAAGAAATACATTAACTAGAAAACAAAATTCTTAATAATTAAGGTGATTTTTTAGATTTTATAAGTCCTATTGTAAGACTTGTGCAGAACAAAATAATTGCCGTTGCAATAACCGTTTGTAGTTCAATGTTCTCATTTGAAAATAGGTTTTCCCAAACCAGACCAAAGATCGGGATTATAAAAGTTACACTGGTTGCTTTTGTTGCGCCTACTCTTTCTATCAATCTAAAATAAATGAGCTGTGCTACTGCTGTGTAAGCAATTACAAGTACTATTAGGTTTATCCAACTAGATAAACTGGGTAAGCTTGTTGGAAAATTATAGAATAAGAAAGGTAAAAGTAAGATAGCTCCGCTCAACGGGCTACCGAAAAATGAACAACTAATTTTAATGAATGTACTCGATTTTTGTAATCCACCAATAAAAATCATCACTACCAACTTTAACGATAATTTCATCATCTATCTGCTTTCCTAAAAGTGCTCGAGCCATTGGAGAATCAACAGATATCGTATCTTTGCGATCAAAAATTTCATCGTACCCAGCAACTTGAAAGCGCTTTACCTCATCTAATTCATTAGCGATTTCAACCCAAGCACCAAAATAGACTTTGCCTTCTTGGCTTGGCGAATAATCAATAATTTGTAAGTTCTCTATTTGCTTCCTTAAGTATCTAACCCGCCAGTCTATTTCTCTCAATCTTTTTTTATTATATTGGTAGTCTGCGTTCTCCGAGCGATCTCCTAGGCTAGCAGCCCAAGTGACTTTTTTTGTGGTTTCAGGGCGTTCAATTCGCCACAAATGATCTAACTCCTTTTTAAGCTTATTAAATCCGTTTCTTGTAATTAATTGGCTTCTCACTTCTAGTTCAATAATAAACGTAATGCAATCAATAGAAGAAATACACCCATCGCCCAATCAATATAGTGCCCTTGTTTTTGGTACCAAACTCTCACTACATTGCGAGAAAAAATCCAAGCAATAAAACTAAACCAAAGCATCGTGTAAACAACTAACCATAAGCCATAAAATGTTTGGATCCAATAAGGTGTTTCGATACTAATAATATTGGTGAATAGCGCTAGAAAAAACATCGTCGCTTTAGGATTGAGTACATTGACGATAAAACCTTGTTTAAGTGCCTTGCTAACCGTTATGCTTTTTACACTTTGTCCGATAGTTGTTTGCTCTTCTGTATTGATAGAATCAGATGCTTTCGTAGGACGAGATTTAAAGCTTAAATAGGCTAGCCAAAGTAAATAGAGTGCACCACCAGTTTTTATAGCTTGGAAGATTATTGGTGAATTTGCGACAATGACTGCGACGCCTAATAAGGTGTAAGTCATATGAACGGCAATGCCAAAACCAATGCCTATTGCGGTAACAATACCAATCGATTTGCCATTATGTAAAGTGTTTTTTAGTACTAATGCAAAATCTGGCCCTGGGCTTGCGACAGCAAAAGCTTGTGCAATCACTAAAATTATAAATTCATTTAGCATTTATATTTTACTGTTTAGCTTCAATTTTTGCCCAACTATCACGCAATGTAACGGTGCGATTAAAAACTAAATTTTCTTCACTATGATCATAACGATCGGCACAGAAATATCCTTCTCTTTCAAACTGAAAAACATCTTCTGCTGCTGCTTTGGTGAGAGACATTTCAACTCGAGCATCACTAATGACTTGTAAGCAATCAGGATTAATTGAAGCCATAAAGTTGTCTTCTAAAGCGGGATTTGTAACATTAAACAATCGATCATAAAGACGTATGGTTGCAATTTTAGAGTGAGACTCACTAACCCAATGTATTACACCTTTAGCTTTGTAACCTTCTGGGTTTTTACCGAGTGTATTTTCATCATATGTACATTTAAGTTCGATGATATTTTCATTTTCATCTTTAATAATTTCGTTGCAGGTAATCACATAAGCATTTCTTAAGCGAACCGCTTTACCTAACACAAGTCGCTTATATTTTTTATTCGCGCTTTCTCTAAAATCATCCTGATCAATTAAAATTGTTTTACTGAAAAAAATCTCACGTTTTCCCATCGCTTCATTTTGAGGATGATTAGGCGCTTGAATGGACTCAACTTTATCTTCTGAATAATTAGTTAAAATAATTTTTAATGGTTTTAATACTGCCATTGCTCTAGGCGCATTATCGCCTAAATATTCTCTAACCGAATTTTCGAGAAGACTCATTTCGACCGTATGCACTTTTTTAGTCACGCCAGTTCTATTGACAAAATCCTTAATTGCTACAGGCGAATAACCTCGACGTCGCATTCCGGAAATAGTGGGCATTCTAGGATCATCCCAGTCATCGACAGCTCCGTCTTCAACCAACTGTATAAGTTTTCGTTTACTCAATATTGTATGTTCCAGATTTAAACGTGAAAATTCGATTTGTTGAGGATGACAATTAATCGAAATGTTATTTAAAAACCAATCATAAAGTGGGCGGTGATCTTCAAATTCTAATGTGCAAAGAGAATGAGTAATACCCTCAATCGCGTCCGAAATTCCATGGGTAAAATCATAGGTTGGATAAATGCACCAATCATTACCGGTGCGAATATGATGTGCGGTTTTGATTCGATAAATAACCGGATCACGCATATTGATATTAGGAGAACCCATATCTATTTTTACACGTAATGCCATACTGCCATCTTTGTGTTCACCAGCCTTCATTGCTCTAAACATGCTTAGATTATCTTCAACAGAGCGTTCACGATGAGGACTATTTTTCCCCACTTCTGTTAATGTTCCACGATAAGAGCGTATTTCTTCCATGCTTAGTTCACAAACATAAGCCAACCCTTTATTGATGAGCTCTTCTGCGAAGGCATAGAGCTTATCAAAATAATCTGCAGAATGACGAATATCACCATTCCATTTAAAACCTAGCCATTCAATATCTTTCGCAATTGCCTCAGCATAAGCTGACTCTTCTTTGGTTGGATTTGTGTCGTCAAAACGCAAATTACAAAGACCGTTATAATCTTCAGCGATACCAAAATTGATACAAATCGATTTTGCATGACCAATGTGTAAAAAACCATTAGGTTCAGGTGGAAAGCGTGTTTGTACACTTTGATGTTTTCCAGATTCCAAATCTTTATTAATAATATTTCTAATAAAATTAGTTGGTTTAGTGACTTCTGTGATGTTTTCGTTTTTACTCATAATTTTTCTGTTAATTAAATAAGTTCACCCATAGGGAGAAGGAACCATTGATAATACAATTTTACATCAGTTGTTTGTATGCGCGTAGTGCTTATTGATTAAAATTTAGTGGTGATTAGGCTAATTGGGGTAAAATATCGATACTTCAAGGTAAATTGATGCCATAGCTAAATTTAAGCGAAACTTTAGAATGCCTAATCTTTTTCATCACATAGTTAGTAACTCATCACATCGAGACCCAGATGCTTGCGCATTAGTATTTAAGAATGAGGAAAAAACCTATTTAGAGCTACAAACAGATATTGAACATCTGGCGAATGAATTATTAAATTTGGGTTTAAAGCCTAATCGACGAGTCGCTATTTATCTACCTAAACAATTTGAATCGGTCATTAGTTTTTTCGCTATCACTTTAGCCGGCGGAGTTTTTGTGCCTGTTAATCCATTGCTGAAACCTCATCAGGTTGAGCACATCCTATATGATTGTGATGTCGATATTTTAATAACTTCTAAAAGCCGTTATAAGCAATTAATTAGTAAACTAGAGAAGTTACCGGCTCGAATACAAATTATATTAACGGATCAAAAGTCGGAAGAAGCTCCCATAGAAAACTGTTTGAGATGGCAGAACCTAATAGAAGCCCCGAAACTAAAAATAATTTTTCCTAAAAAAATTAGCCAAGATATGTCTGCAATTCTTTATACCTCGGGCAGTACCGGTCAGCCAAAGGGTGTTGTACTGTCCCATCAAAACTTAGTTGAAGGTGCAAAAAGTGTTGCTAGTTACTTGAATAATAATGGAAGTGATAGATTACTAGCCGTTTTACCTTTTAGTTTTGATTACGGGCTTAGTCAGCTCACAACTGCATTTCTAAAAGGGGCTTGTGTTGTATTGCTGGAATATTTATTGCCGAGAGATGTTATTAATGCTGTAACCAAGTTTAAAATCACCGGACTTGCTGCGGTTCCGCCACTTTGGATCCAATTGGCAGATTTACAATGGTCTGATCAAGCCAAACAATCTTTGCGCTACTTTACCAATAGTGGTGGCGCTATGCCAATAGATACGTTATCGAAATTACGTTACGAACTGCCAAATAGCCAACCATTTTTAATGTACGGACTAACAGAAGCTTTTAGAAGTACCTATCTCGCTCCAAGTGAGATCGATAAAAGACCGACGTCTATGGGTAAAGCCATTCCTAATGCTGAAATCTTAGTGATCAATGATCAAGGCGAAATATGCCATGCCAATGAAGAAGGTGAACTAGTGCATCGAGGTGTTCATGTTGCAATGGGTTATTGGAATGCTCCAGAAAAAACAGCAGAAAGATTTAAGGCTATTCGATTACTTGAAAATACTGGACTCAACTCTCAAATGGCAGTTTGGTCAGGAGATAGAGTAAAAAAAGATGAAGATGGATTTTTATATTTTATTGGGCGTAATGATGAAATGATTAAGTGTTCGGGGTATAGAATTAGCCCGTCTGAAATTGAAGAGAGCCTTCATCAACTGGAAGAGGTGAGCGAGGTGATTGCTTTTGGTGTAACTGATGAAAAATTAGGGCAAAAAATAAAGTTAGTAATAACACCTTCAAGCGCAAGAGAAATGAATGCTGAATTTTCAGAAGAGTTTAAAAAAATAATTTTCGGTTACTGTAAAAACAATCTACCTAATTTTATGCAACCTCATGAAATTAAACTCCTTAACAATCTACCCAAAAATGCTAATGGGAAGACTGATAGGAGTTTGTTAAGTAATAGCTAAAACTCGTTTGATTAAGTTCTTTTTCTTTTAAAAGAAAGCAACCCAAACAAAGCAAAGATTATCCAGTTGATAGAGCCACCACCACCAGAACTTTCTTCAGCCTTAGCTTGAACGCTCACAGATTGGCTATTCGTAACAGCATTACCTGCTCCATCCGTTGTTGTTAATACTACGGAAAAAGTGCCTGTTGCAGGGTAGGTGTGTGACGGTGATGTTGATGTTGATGAATTTCCATCACCAAAATCCCAAGAGTAAGTTAGACCGTTTCTACCACCTGTTGAAGTGTTGGTAAATATGACAACTAAGTTGTTCTTTGATGAAGTGAAACTTGCACTCGGTGCGGTATCAATTACGCTTATCTCTGTTGATGAGCTGGTTCTAGCTTCACCATCAGTGATCGTTAATATCACGTTAAAACTTCCATCATCTGCAAATGTGTGGGAAGGAGACTGTCCTGTTGATGTAGTTCCATCACCAAAATTCCAAGAGTAGGTTAAACCACCTACACCACCAGATGAAGAATTAGTGAAAATGATGGTTTCATTATTGCCACTGCTGGTAAAAGAGGCAATAGGTGAAGTGTTAATAACTACTTCCTGAGTAGAGATATTTGATTCTCCATTACTATCTGTTGCCATCAGTGTAACTTGGTAAGCTCCATCTGAAGCGTAGACATGAATAGGAGAACTTGAAGTTGAAACAGCAGAGCCGTCACCAAAATTCCATTCATAAGTGTAAGTTAAGGTTCCACCTTCCGTTGTGTTAGTAAAAGTAATACTACGTTTATTCAATACCGAAGAAAAATCTGCTGTAACAGGGATATTACCTTTTGATAGTTCTATAGTTGCTGTACTACTGTTAGCTGCTTGTTGAGTAACGTTCATTACTAAACCAAGTGCCGGTAAAATTAAGCCAGCAGCAGGTTTGTCCGGGCTAGAATAATCATTAG
>Ga0256845_1003702_pt1 | contig 10216 bp, 9 predicted proteins | sample RiftiametaG_FD_189101 | JGI IMG/M metagenome (GOLD analysis project Ga0256845, IMG submission 189101) | Tube worm associated microbial communities from hydrothermal vent at the East Pacific Rise, Pacific Ocean - Riftia | ecosystem: Host-associated > Annelida > Integument > Unclassified ... | reverse complement strand
CTGTAACTGATAGGCTTGATGAGTATGAGAAATTTTTGGCTCTTGATGAGTCCAAACGAGCTAAACATATAGTTATTTTAACCAAAATAGACCATGTACCACAGGTTAAAATTTTGGAAAAATTAGGGGAGTATCAGAGGTATCAAGATGAGTTTGAGGCTATTATTCCCTTCTCTGTCAACAAAAAAGTTGGGAAAAAGGCTCTTTTGGATGAGGTTGTCAAACATCTACCAGACTCTCCTCCTCTTTTTGATACAGATATAATGACTACTGATAATATTCGTGACATATACAAAGAACTTATCCGTGAATCTATCTTTGAGAACCTATCTGATGAGATACCTTATGAGTCCGATGTGACTATAGAAAAGATAGATGAGGGGGAGCTAATGGATAGAGTTTATGCAACTATAGTAGTGGAAAAAGAGACTCAAAAGGGCATTATTGTGGGAAATAGAGGGGCAGGAATTAAACGGGTTGGCAAACTTGCTAGAACTCAACTTGAGCTATTTTCTCAGAAAAAGATATATCTTGATTTGCATGTATCTGTAAAAAAAGGTTGGAGTAAAAGTAGAGGTAGTTTAGAGGAACAGGGCTACATTTTTTAACCCAATTTAACCATAAAACCACAATTTCTTAAAAAATATTCCGATTTAACATTGAGTGTTAAGATTAGTATATTTTTTTATGATTTTTCTGCTTAATTTAATCTTACAAGCCGTAATTAATATCATTATTTATATAATAACTTAATAATATTAAAAAGGGATGGTAAATTAAATAATTATGTCAGTAGAAACTATAGACCCTAGAATAAAAAAATTTAAAAAAATTATAGCAATTGACCCATATAGCCAAAATAGTTATGAGTACAAAGAGAATACGCTAAAAGCCACAGATAAACTATCATTAGATAACAAAAATTTTGTTATCTCATTTGTTAGAAACAAAGATATGATAATAGCATCATTTGATGTGGGATATGATGTGGCAGAAGAGGAACTTGATGATATGCTCTATATGAAAGCATATGATGAGTTGGGCTTAGACCCTGAAAAAGAGTATACTATAACCCATCAAAAAGCAGATTCAGAAGAGAGTTCGGGAGTATATAACCTCTTTATTACTGAACCTGAGGTTATTGAGGAGCATACAGCTTCTCTATTAGAGAAGACAACCTATATTGACCTTTTGATTCCTGCACCTCTTCTATATAAGACACTCTATAGTAGTGGAAAACTAGATAGTAGTGAATCACACTGTTATATCTATTTTACAATGGATGATGCTTTTATTACCATATATAAAGATGGAGAGTTCTTATACTCAAAATCTTTGGAGTACTCTCTTACTCAAATATATGAAAAATATTGTGCTATGATTGGTGAAAAAGTTGATGAAAAAGAGTTCTTTGAGACATTGGAATCTGAAGGGTTGAAGGCGATAGACTCAGAGTATCAACAGAATCTTATGAAGATGTTTGGAGAGATATTTCTACAGATAAATGATATTATTATCTACACAAAAAGAGCTTATGGTATAGATATTATACAAAAACTCTTTTTGGGTTCTATCAAAAGTCCCATAATAGGTCTAGGTGACTATGGATATAACTACCTAGGAATTCCCACATTTAACCTAGATTTTAACTTCGATATAAAAAATGATGAGTGGTATGTTGACCAATTTCAATATATGATGGTTCAGTCGGGATTAGACTATATAGAAAATCCCAAAAAAGTACTAAATCTAACTACAGTACCAAGACCACCTGTTTTTAGTAAAAGAGCAAGTGGTCAATTTATAATCTCGGCTACTCTATCATCTCTTGTTGCACTAGGATACCCTCTTTTTTTTCTAGTACAAGCCTATATGATTGATGCTCATATACTGCAACTCTCAAATGAAAACAAGACTCTTACTAAAATAACAACAAAATATAAAAAGATACTAAAAGAGAAAAAAGAGACAATAAAAAAGAGCAAAAAAGAGTTAGCTAATCTAAATACTCTATTTAATGGAAAAGCAAAAACTCTAAGCTCCATATATAATAAGAAAGTAGACTATAGACTAAAATCTGGTCTACTACATAGATTTGCTAATGACCTCATAGAGTACAAGGTCAACCTAGAACAGATAACTACAAAAGAGGATAGCTTTACGCTATCTGTTGTAAGTGATGACGATAAGAAGATAACAAAGTATATTAAATATATATCAAAGAAGTATTTTAATGATATTAAGAATATAGATATAAAACGAATCTCTATTGATGATAAGGATTCTCTATATAGAGGTGTTTTGAAAGTGAGTTATATATAATGAATTCTATTTTACACAGTATGGACAAAGCGTTCAAGGATAAGAGTGAAAACGAAAAATGGATGATGATTTTAATGATTGTTGCAGTAATAGGATACGCATCATATAGTCTATTTTTACCATTTGCAGAGGATAAACTAAAAAAATCAACAAAAGAGAAAAAAACTCTACAAAAAAGTATAATAGAGAATAAACAGTATCTAAACTCTATCACAGTTGGTGGGAATAGAGATTTTTATGTAAAAAAATTTGATAAAGATATACTAAATCTTGAGAAAAATATCATAAAAGCAAATGAGGATATAAACTTCTTATCAGCAAAGTTAGAGGAGCTATCTCCACTACTCTTTAACAAAGAGAGTTGGTCTACATTTCTAAATAGTATTACAAAACAGGCGATGAAACAGGATGTCAAGATAGAGTATATAGATAACCATTATATAGATAGCAAAGGTAGTTTTGGTCATATTTTGGAAATCTCTGTAGGGTGTAAAGGAGAGTATAAAAACATAGCTAAATTTATAAATAGACTAGAGAAAAATATACTAGTTACAGATATATATGGTAGTGATATTTATCTTGATAATAACTCAAGTACCACTCTTGCAGATATTAAAATTTCTGTTTGGGGGATAAATCACTAATGAATAACAAAAATATAATAATAACTCTACTACTCATATCTATCTCAATAGATACTCTACTAGCAAATTCATTAAGCCATGAAGAGATAAATAAGATGGTTACAAAGATAAAAGAGGAGAGAGTAGGTATAGATTTAGCCACTTTGGATAAGACACCAAACCCTTTTTTGATTGTAAAAGAGAAGCTCAAAGAGAAACCAAAAGAGAAAAAAATAGAAAAAGCTAAGCCAAAAATAGTTAAAAAGGTCGTAAACCATAATCTAGTAGCTATATTAAACCATGCTGCATTTATTGATGGGAAATGGTACAAGATTGGCGATACAGTAGGTTCATTCAAACTTATATATATGACCAAAGATAGAGTAACTCTAAAAAATGATACAGATAGAAAAGAACTCGTAATACCAAAAAGAGAAAAAAAATTTAATATGTTCAAAGGAAAATAAGATGAGATTTTTTAAAAAAAATATAAATATAGTTATAATATGGTCTCTATTCTTTATATTTGGTAACTCCTTGGCAGATGCAAACAGATGCTCTACACAGATGTTTACAGTTACACTTGATAGTGCCTTGACCTATGGGGATGTTATAGAGAATATAGCAGATGAGTGTGGACTAACACTACTAGTAAAAGATAAAGAGGCAAAAAAGAGACTACAAGAGAACCTATATTTCGTAAAATTGCGTAATGCTTCACTCCATGAGTTTTTAGATGTTATTTTAACTGAAAACAATATAGGTTATGAGTTACAGGGAAACAGATTAAAAATCTCATACCTAAAGACAAAAACATTTAATCTACACTATATTTCAGGAGGACGAGAGGGTACTAGTACAACAAGCGTCAATAGTGGTGGAGGAAATAAAGAGAGTTCAAGCTCTAATGGAGGGGGTGACTCACTAGGAATCACCATTACTAGCACTGATAATTTTCAATTTTGGTCAAAAATATCATCAGAACTCACTTCACTTATTAACCGTCCAGAGGATGAATACAAATCACCAGAACCTATTATTAATCAAGAGGCAGGAATGATTACAGTAACAGGCACACCTCGACAATTACAAAGAGTTTCAGACTATATAGATGATATTTCAGAACAGTTAAAAAGACAAGTACTAATTGATGTTAATATATTGAGTGTAACTTTTGATGATAGTGAGACAACAGGAGTTGAGTGGTCTCAGCTATATAGCCTTCAGAATATGGCAATTACTACTCAACTATCAAAAGGTGTAACAGATAGTAAAGCTCTAATAGCTGAAGGTTCGTTACAGATAAATGACATGCTAAAATTCCTAAAAACACAGGGTGATGTTAGGTCTATCTCTAACCCTAAGGTTTTAACGCTAAATAATCAACCAGCACTTATCTCCGTAGGTAATGAGCTTTTTTATAAAATTCAATCAGGAAGTAGTCAATCAAATGGAGGGGCTGTAGCTACTAGTAGTAGTGAAGAGGTCAAATCGGTTTTTGCAGGGATTCTACTGGATATTACACCAGAAGTCTCCGAAGATGGCTCTATCACACTAAAAATAAATCCATCAATCTCTGATACACTAGATGTTGTACAGAGAGATAATACAGGTTCAAGAAGCATTCCACCTGATTTATCAAGAAAACAGATTTCATCTGTAGTTACGATAAAAGATGGTCAACATGTCATATTGGGTGGTCTTATCTCATCAAAAACAGGTACAAAAATATCCAAAGTTCCACTATTGGGAGACCTACCTCTTTTGGACCAATTATTTAAAAGAGAGGTCAAAATTAATAGCGTAGAGGAGTTAATACTTATAATTACACCTCATATTATTAATAAAGATAAAGAGTTATCACTAGAAGATTTGGGATACAAGAAATTAAAAGATGATTTATAAAGGTATCCTATTAGGATAACCTAAATAAGTTTAAGATGTTGGAAGGTAAAAGATGAAAAAAAGTAAATATAACGATATAAAAAACATCTTTATAGATTCTGTAAATGAGAAGAGTTTTGTAGAGCTAGATACTAGCTCATACAACTATCAAGTCTTGGAGGAGAGCTTAGATAAACCACTAAAAATGATACTACTTTTTGGAAGACCAGGAACTGGCAAGAGTATGCTACTAAACAAACTCTACCACGACCTAAAAGATACTAAAGAGATACACTATTTTGATGCACCAATACTCTCAGAAAAGGAGTTTCTAAAGAGAGTATATGAGAAGATGTCCTCTCAGAAAATTCCACAAAATATGCGTGTCAATTTTGATGGACTATTGAGATACTGTCAAAACCTAAAAGGTAAAAGAGAGGTTATGTTTCTTCTCGATGAGTGTCAACTCTATAGTGAAGCATTGATGGAGAAGATTAGGCTACTCTCTGATACTAGAGTTGTAAAATTTGTTATTACTCTACATAAAACAGAGAATGAAGAACTCATCGCAAAAGAGCATTTCAAAACTCGTATATGGGAAGTCATAGAGTTGAAAAATGCCAATATAGAAGAGATAGAGATATATATAAAGAGAAAGTTACTACAAAAAGGTTTTGTAGGGATTTCAGATAAGATAACCAAAAGAGAGATTAAGTTTATTCACGCTTGTACAAAGGGAAACTTTAGAGAGACAAATAAACTTCTATATACAGTCTTTAATATTTATGAATATTATGATTTACACAGACCAGAAAAGATAAAAGGGACAAAATTCTCCAAAAAAATTCTTGAGATGGCCGCTATAAAGATAGGATATATAAATGATTAATACAAAAGAGCTTGAGAAGAGATGGTATAAGTATAAAGCAAAGGGTTTGATTTTAATTTTTTCTATTTTAATGATTATATCAATGCTGATTTATGGAGGATACTATATTCTCTATAAACTAGATTTAAATATAGCTAAAACAACAACCCAAATAGAGAACTCCAAAACTATTGAGAAAATAGATAATGAGATAAAAGAAGAGAATCAAACATCCACAAAAAAGGAGATAGAGTCTCCTAAAGAGGATGTTCTACTAGCACCCACTATTCCTATTGTTGATTTGGAAGGTGAAAAGAGAAAAGATTTACAAGAGAGAAAAAAAGTTACAAGAAGAAAGAGAGTCCATAGTAAAGAGAGATTAGTAAAAGCCAAAACAGATAACTATATAACAGCAAAAGAGTTATCTGTCATGAATAGTAGTAATTCTATTAAAAAGAGTAGAGAGAAAAAGAAGATTAATCTAAATGGAACTACTAGCAACTATATGAGTATAATGAAAAATAAGTTCAAACAGAATAAAAACCCTAGAGAAGCTCTACTCATAGCAAAGGCATACTATAGAGCAGGTAACTATAAAAATGCAGAGGAGTGGGCATTAAAAGCAAATAACTTAGACAAAAAATTGGATGAGAGTTGGTTGGTGTTTGCAAAATCCCAAGATAAGCTTGGAAAACGAAAAGAGGCACTAAAGGTTCTAGTTGCGTACTATCGAACAAGTAAATCCCCTAAAGCAAAAGCTCTTATACAAAAAATCAAAACGGAGAGTATATAATGAAGTGGATAATCTATTTAACTATTTTGAGTTCACTCCTACTCTCATCTAATCTCTCAACACTATATAAATATTATGAGAAACAGGAGTATGATAGAGGTTGTGATTATGGGAAAAAGTTTCTTAAAAAAAATATAAAAAATGAAAAATATCTAACTTTATATGGATTAACCTGTTTAGAGACAGACAATATTGACCGTATAGCAACAGCCATGAGAGGATTAAAAGAGACAAAAGAGTCTAGAGAGAATGCAAGTTACTTTGCAACTATTCTACTCCAAAAACAGCTTTTGAAACAGGCTCTATTGGATAACAAAACACTAGGTTATCTAAACTTACCAAAGACAAATTTTATCTTGTCAAAGATTTTTAATATGTTTGTCAACAAAGAATATGAGTTAAAAGATAATATCTATAAATTAGAAGATAAGGATAGAAGGTATCAACTCTATATAGAAAAAAAACATTTAATTATAGATATTTATCAAAATAGTAAATTTACAAAAAGATACAGATACAGATAGGAATATAGATGCAAAGGGTAATAAATTTATTAATACAAAACGATGTAATTGAACAGAGTAAACTAGACCTCTTTATAGAGAAATATGGTCAAGAGAGAGTCAATATAGAGAATCTAATCAAGGTCAGAATCATAAATGTCATCAAGATGGAAGAGGCACTTATAAAAGAGCTTCGTATGCACTCAATTGAGATGGATGATTTGGAGTCTATTAATGGTATAGATACTACTCGAATACTCAAAAGAACAGCACAGAAACTAGATATTCAATATATAGAGATAAATGATGTTGATTTAGACTATAAACTTATAGAGAGACTACCACTAAAACAGCTTGTGAGATATAATGCCCTCCCACTCTATGAAGATGAACAATCCCGAGTCACAGTAGCATTTGCAAACCCCTCTGATTTTGAGGCAAAAGGGGCTATAGAGAGATTTTTCCGTGGCAAAATCATGGTAGTAGCTATCGCCAATGCCAAGATGATACAGCGAGAGCTTATGAAGCTAAAAACCTCCGAAGATGTACAGGAGTTCTCACAAGATATAAAACATGACCTAACAGAGGGTGCAGCAGAGGTAAAAAAAGGGGCAGAGGACTCATCTGCTGTATTGAAGCTTATCGAAACTATTCTATCAACAGCTATCACCTCAATGGCGAGTGATATTCATATAGAGGCTACAGAGAATAACACTATTGTTCGATATAGAGTTGATGGGATGTTACAGGAGTATTTTAAACTAGAAAAGATGATTTTTAGCCCCCTAGCCTCTCGAACCAAACTACTCTCAAATCTCGATATTGCGGAGAAGAGAAAACCACAAGATGGTAGATTTACACATATTGTAAATGGTAGTGTATATGATTTTAGGGTATCTACTCTACCTACTATGTTTGGAGAGTCCATCGTTATGAGGATACTTGACAAATCAAAAGCATTAGTAAAACTAGAAGATGCAGGGATGAATGCACACGCCTACAAACAGTTTACCAAAGGGATAAAATCACCTTATGGGATTATGCTTGTAACTGGTCCTACAGGCTCAGGAAAAACCACAACTCTATATGGTGCGTTAAATGCAATTATTGATGTAAGAGACAAGATTATTACCGTTGAAGACCCTGTGGAGTATCAAATGGGAGGAATCCAACAGGTACAGGTAAGTGCAAAGACAGGACTATCATTTGCCGCAGCTCTTCGCTCTATCCTACGACAAGACCCAGACAAGATTATGATTGGGGAGATTCGAGACCAAGAGACACTAAGAATCGCTATCGAAGCAGCACTTACTGGTCACTTAGTACTATCTACTCTACATACCAATGATGCTATATCAGCTATTAGTAGGATGCAGGATATGGGTATAGAGGACTATCTACTAGCAGGTGCTGTTATAGGTATACAGGGACAGAGACTTGTACGAAAAGTATGCCCTACCTGCAAAGAGGTCGAGCATGATATAGATGCAGATAATCTCAAAGGGATAGCAAAATACCTCCCTAAAAATCCTGTTTTTTACAAAGGAAAAGGGTGTGCTGTATGTAATAATAGTGGCTATAGAGGTAGGGAGATGATTTGTGAAGTTCTGCTTATATCAGAGGCTCTATCAACTATGATTGCAAATGGTGCTACAAAAGATGAGATGAGAACTCAAGCTACAAGTGAAGGGTTTACCAATATGCTTCAAGATGGAGTAAACAAGGCACTTCAAGGAAAAACTTCTCTTGAAGAGGTATTGAGAGTGGCACGATAAGAAAAAATGGGTATGTAAAAAGGATAAAAAAGAATGAACTATTATAAAGTAACAATGTCCCAAAAAGGCAAAAGAAGCCAAGAGGTTGTAAAAGCAAAGAGTAAAATATCTGCCATACGAACAGCCAAACAGGAGTATACAGGATTTAATATTATTAAAGCCGAAGAGACCACCCCAGGGATGGGAGACAAGCTAAATGATTTATTAGGTGGAGTAAAAAAATCTATGGAAGGCAAGATAGATATAGGTCATAAAATCTCATCTATTAGACAGATTGCAGTAATGACAGATGCAGGTATCTCTATACATGACTCTATAGATGAGGTTGCAAAAAACACAGAGAACCCAAGACTAAAAGCTATCTACTCAACAATAGGAAATGATATAAATGCAGGTAAAGGTATAGGAGACTCTATTGAACCATATAGAGAGGAGTTTGGTCATGTAGCTTTGGCTATGACTCACCTTGGTGAAAAGACAGGTAATATTGCAGGTTCATACCATAAATTAGCCGATATACTAGAGAGTATCAGAGATAATACCAAAAAATTCAAAAAAGCGATTCGTACACCTCTAATTACTCTAGCTGCTATGGCTGTTGCTTTTACCATTATGATTATGGTCGTTGTTCCAAAGTTCAAAAGTATGTTTGAGAAGTTCAATACAGCACTACCTATTCCTACACAAATACTTCTAGGACTAGAACACGCTCTAAATAATTATGGATTATATATCCTTCTAGGAATAGGTCTTGGGGTCTTCTCTATGATGCACACCTATAAAAACAGTGATGATTTCAAATACAAAGTAGATAAACTTCTAGTACACCCTAGATTTTATCTAATTCACAAAATCATATTTTTTGCTACAATGCACAAATATACTCTAGTATTTGGAGAGCTTGTAAAATCAGGAATCCCTGTTGCCGAAGCCCTAGATACAGCTGTTGGTATGGTTGATAACTTATATATAAAACAGAAACTACTATCAGTAAATGCAAATATCGCTAGGGGTATCTCTCTATCAGATGCCTTTGAACAGACCGAACTTTTTGAAAATATGCTCCTACAGATGATTCGTGCAGGAGAGAGTAGTGGTCAGCTTGATATGATGCTAGAAAAGGTAGAGGGCTACTACGATAGTAGATTCCAAGACCTTATAGATAACCTAGCTGCTTATATCGAACCTATTATGCTATTTTTTATTGCTGGACTCGTTCTATTGATGGCTCTTGGTATATTTATGCCTATGTGGGATTTGGGCAAAGCTGTTAAATAGTCTCAAAAAGCTATCAAGGATAAAAGTTTAACTTCCAAATAGCATCTTTTTCAATAGAAAATCATAGAAAATAGAATTTTTAGCTCTATTTATGATTTTTCTACATCCCAAGTTTCACCTCACCTAGAAACTTCAAGAGTTTCTAAAAAATTACCATTGAGATAATTTGT
>Ga0256845_1003701_pt1 | contig 10217 bp, 7 predicted proteins | sample RiftiametaG_FD_189101 | JGI IMG/M metagenome (GOLD analysis project Ga0256845, IMG submission 189101) | Tube worm associated microbial communities from hydrothermal vent at the East Pacific Rise, Pacific Ocean - Riftia | ecosystem: Host-associated > Annelida > Integument > Unclassified ... | reverse complement strand
ACCAATGAAGGAATAGCTAAATACAAATTACCAGAGAAAGCAATGATGCTATCTAACACTTTAGAAAAAGGCTTGGTAGCCAAACGTGTAGATAGGGTAAAGTTTCGTCTTGCATTACTTAAAAATAGTGCGATAATCACGGTTAAAATACTCGATACCGTAGCCAATGAGAGTGAAGTAATCAACGACTTTATAAACAATGGTTCTTTCAATATACGTCCAAAGTCTGCTCCTATACCATCTAAGAAAATAACTATGAGAGGTAACACAAAAAAGAGTGTAAAGAGTCCGATGATACACCATTGTACTATGCGTAACACTTTAGGCTCTTTCCATAAAATTAGTGTATCACTTGTTTTGAGATTCGCTACATTGATTTTAAAACTAGAAGAGAGTACCACAAGCACAGCTGAGATACTTAACTGAATGAGTGCTAGTTTGAGTGCCATGCCTATGTCAAAGTCTAATTTGACGGCTTCATAGATGGCTACTTCTAAAGTGTTATAGCTTGGGCTACCTCCTAAGAGCAGTACCACTGCAAAGGAAGTAAAACAGAGTAAGAAGATAGTAGAGCCAATACTTAGTAATGTAGACTTTAACGCTGGATATTCTACAAATAAAAAGCGTTCTAACACAGAGAAGTTAAGACTCTTTGCAAGTTTGTACTTCTCTTTAGGAATGGACTCGAAGCTGTGCAATAAAGCACGAGAAGCAAAAGAAGCATTGAGGTAGACATGGGCTAAGAGTATACCTCCTAAACCGTAAAGGTAAGAGCCAAAAGAGGTATCAAACAAAAACATACTTAGTTGGTTTAGGTAGCCACTGCGTCCGAAGATACCTATGAGTCCAAAAACTACGATAAGTGTGGGAAGTACTAGAGAAGAAGAGAAGAGAGCTACAAGTAACCCTCTACCCCTAAAGTGACTCTGATGTGCCAATGCCCATGCGAGAAGTACACCAACAAGTAGTGAAAGTATGGTTGATAAAAAGGCTTGGTAAAGTGTGAACTTCAGTAGCCCATAAATACGACTATCTAACGCTGTAAATAGACTACCATCTTGTGAAGTGTAGAGGGTAAAAAAGAGTAAAAAGGCAAAGCCTAACAGAGAGAATGAAATAAAAGTACCTGGTAACACTGCACTTTTAAATCTCGCTAGCCCTTTTAACATGTTTACTTCTGTATAGCTTCAAGCCACTCGTTAATGATGGCTTTTCTTTGGACTTCTACTATAACACCATCCATAAGTATCATCTTCTCTGGTCGATGTAAAGAGTCAAAAGCCTCATGTAGTTTGGCACCTTTTACCACAGGGTACGCCCAGTTGGCTGTAGGGATGATGTCTGCAAAGGTTTTGGTATGCATAAAGGCTAGAAACGCTTTAGCTAAGGCTTGTTGTTTCGAGCTTTTAAGCACTGCTGCCACTTCTATCTGTCCGTAGTGTCCCTCTTTAAAAGAGGCTGACTTAATGTTCGTCCTGTTCTCTTCTACCATGTGGTAGGCAGGTGAAGTGGTGTAGCTGAGTACCATATCTGCCTCACCCTTTAAGAAAAGTCCATACGCCTCTGACCAGCCTTTGGTAATGGTAAGTATATGAGGAGCCAAATGCTTCCAGTACGCTCCTGCTTTGTCACCATAAACAGACTTTACCCACAATAGCAACCCTAAGCCTGCCGTAGAAGACCGAGGGTCTTGTATGACGATTTTGAATTCTTTTGGCATGAGAGCCAAGGCTTCAAAAGAATCTGGCACTTGTTTGAGTTTATTTTCATCATAAACAAAAGAAAAAAAACTATAGTCAAAAGGAGTAAAAGTATCATCATTGTAAGGAGCTGGTAACGCTAACTTAGAAGTGTTAAGTTCATGAGGTACAAAAAGCCCTGTTTTTTTAGCCACTTGGGCGATGCTAGTATCTAGCCCTAGTAATATATCTGCTTTGGTACGTTTACCTTCGAGTTGTATTTTACGAAGTGCCCCTATGGAGCTAGAAATTCCTATAAACTTCACCGTACAATCATGCTCTTTTTCAAAAGCCTTTTTTATCTTAGGTGCAGGTCCCCATGAAGCTGCGAAAGCATCGTACGTGTAGATAGTAAGTGTAGGTTTTTCTGTAGCAAAGAGTGTTAGAGAGAGTAGTAATAAGAGTGAGATGATTTTTAATAACATCAATACATCCCACGTCTATTATTGCCGATAAATTTAATCACAAAAATAGAATCAGGAATATGCGTAAAGACTTCAAACATCTCTTGTTCTAGTAGTGTCATAATAGTCTTGTATTCACCATGTACCTGAGTGCTGAGTTCGTTACGTACGACCTCAACAGACTCCACTTTTTCTAGCTGAGCGATGAAAGCTAAAATAGGTGCTTCAAAATCTTTTTGAAGCGGGTACATGCTAATGTCTATAGAGATTTGCATTTTTTAGTCTCTCTTAAAAATCGTAAGAGACAGTAAGTCCAAATGTTCTAGGAGCTCCTAGTTGTGTGTAAAGCTCTGTTTCGTATCCATTTCCTGGGTTGTTACCAAAGCTACCAAAACCACGTGTTTGGTACTCAGTATCTGCGATATTTCTTACCCATGCTACAGCAGACCAGCTACCATTTGTATACTCTAAACTAGAGTTTACAAGTGTATATGCATCTGATTTTTCATTATGTCTGTTTGAGAAGTAGTAAGAACCTTTTCCTTCTACGTTTGTTTTGAAAATGAACCCATCAAGGAAGGTAACATCAAAACCAATACTGTATTGGTATTCAGGTGACTGTGCTGGTGTTCTACCTGTCATATCTACTGCAGATTGATTTGGATCTACATATTCGTCAAATTCTGCTTGAAGTAAACCAATGTTTGAATAGAGATGCAAACTCTCTGTAGGATACCAATCGAGTTGAGACTCTAATCCATAATATGTACCTTCAGCAGCATTTGCCAAGTAACCTACATACTTTGTACTGCCATCTTCACGTACAGTTACAATAGAACTTTTAACCTGTTGGTCTTTTCTTTTTCCATAGAAAACATTTAGACGACTCACTAAAGATTTTTCAAAATAACTCGTATTAATCCCTGCTTCTAGATTCCAAAGGTTTTCTGTTTTATACTCTCTTGCTGCAGGAAGCAGTGAATTATCAGCATTTACTCCTCCTGGTTTATATCCTTTTGAAAGATATGCATAGTAAAGTTTCTCTGGTGCATCTTGGTAATTAAATCCAAATTTACCACCTACAAGTACTTCATCTGTATCTATGTTTGCAGCATCTGAATCTGTATACTTTGCATCCCATGCTTCTACTCTAAGTCCTGTTACCATTGTAAGTTTACTATTGATATCAGTATCAAGTTGTGCATAGAGTGCTTTGTTTGTTGTTTCATAAAGGCTCGTATATGGCGTATCTAAATATGTATAGTTACGTTTGAAATCTTCACTATAATCTTTATAATATGCACCAATTGTCCAATCGGTAGTAGATCCAAAAATTCGTCCACTGTTATCAGAAACAAGACGCACATCGATATCTGTCTGTTTTCTATCTCTTAAGTATTCGTCAAAAGAACTATACGGATAAAGACTTTCATCAAATTCACCTACAAAAGACCAATCTTCATCATAAGAGTATGTGACATCAGATTTACTATGTGTAATTTTTGAGATTAAGTGCATATCACTGTTTATTTGATAGTTAGACTTTATAGCAAATGCATCTGTCTTTTGTGCATCTGTACCTGGTTCATCTGCATGAGAGTCACGAGAGTTGTCAAAAGTAAAAGCATCATAACCATTATCTATATCTAAATGTATAAAGTTAAAGTCAATCGTATGATTATCAGTAGCATACCAACGTACATGAGCCTTAGCTGTAAGTTCATCTATATTTTGTGTATCTTCACGATTTAAATAACTATTTTCCATAAAACCATCAGAACTGTTTTTATATAAAGATATTCTAGCTTCTAATGTATCTTTTACCAGTGGTCCACTTAGAGCAACGCCATAGGCCTTTGTATTATAGTTCCCCATAGTCGCTTCTAAATGCCCAGAAAATTCTTCTGTTGGCTCATTACTTTGTATGTTGACAACTCCTGCCATACCATTGGCACCAAATGTTGTACCTTGTGGCCCTTTAAGTACTTCTATCTGCTTAAGATCAAACAGTGTCACCCCTAATGCAGACTGAGAAAAATCAATCCCATCTATATTAATACCCACTGACGGATTGACTGGTGTTTCAAACTGGCTACGCTCACCTATACCACGTATCTGTACATAGTGCGCTCGTGATGCTCCTGAAGTAAAGTTTACATTAGGTACTTGCCCTACTACTTCTTCAAACGATACAGTAGTCTTATCATAGACACTCTCTTCACCAATAATAGATACCGATGTTGTAGTCTCTGAAAGTTTCTTTTCCCTAAAATCAGAACTTACTACGATAGGATCGAGTGTTACTTCCTCTGCAAAAGTTGGTGTTGTCAATAATGCAGAAGATGCAAGTATTGAAAGTGTTAAAATTTTTGATGTCATGTGTTTCCCTTTTTATGTTATCAATAAAAGAGAAAAGAAGTGTATAAAACGTAGTATGAACTAAGTATACAATTCTCTTCCCTACGCTGGAATTATCCAGTTCAAGTTCAACGGGTTTTGTTATCTCAGCTAAGCAAATAGCACCCCGAGAGATTGATATCTTAAGTTATACAAAAAATTTGTTTGGATTATCCTTAAATAAGAGTATTTTACTCCTATTTAAGTAAATTGGTGCCAGAAAGGTGTCCCAACAGTTGGGGTAGATGGAGAAGCAAATTCTCTTTCTTGCATGACCCCTGCTTCATAGCCCAAACGACCTGCTTCAACAGCTACTCTAAATGCATCTGCCATCTTTACAGGGTCTTGTGCTAAGGCTATAGCCGAATTGAGTAGTACGCCATCATAACCAAGCTCCATTGCTTGCGTGGCATGTGATGGTTTACCGATGCCTGCGTCAACCACTAGCTGTAAGTCAGGAAACTGTTTACGAATAGCAATAAGATTATCTGGATTCATAAGCCCTTTCCCCGAACCTATCATCGAACCCCAAGGCATGAGTATTTTACACCCAACATCAGCTAACCTTTTGGCTACTACCAAGTCATCTGTCGTATAAGGGAAGACTTCAAAACCTTCTTTTATGAGGACTTCTGCTGCCTTGACTGTCTCAAATGGATCTGGTTGTAGGTTGTACTGATCACCTATGACTTCAAGCTTTATCCAATTCGTTCCAAAAACTTCTCTTGCCATCTGTGCAGTGGTAATGGCTTCTTTCGCAGAGTGAGAACCTGCCGTATTGGGTAGTACTTCAATACCAAAAGACTTAATAATATCCCAAAAATCATTACCACCTTTAGTATCACTATTACCCGCAGCTTGACGACGTAGTGCCACGGTGACTATCTGAGCACCAGATACTTTAATAGCCTCTTCCATATTGGAAGGAGAGGGATAAAGTGCCGAGCCTATAAGTAGACGAGAAGACAAAGTTCTACCCCCTATCTTCCATTCATCACTATTCACTATTAACTTTTCATTATTCACTATCTACCCACCTTGTACGGGAGCGAGTATCTCTATACTGTCGTTATCTCTTACCATCATTGTTTCATAGGTTGCAAGAGCTATAAAAGTACCATTAAGTGCTACGGCAAATCCTTTACCTTTATACTCTAACGCTTTGATAGTCTCTTTTATATTTAACCCATTTGGGATAGTTGTTCTTGTACCATTTACTATAATTTCAATCATTTTAATATTCCTTCATTCAATGCTTTTTCTACTATGGCAGGAGCGAGTAAGTATCCATGTCTATAAAGTCCATTGATACGTGTGAGTCCTTTTTCATTCTCTATACGAGGCAGGTTATCTTTAAAGGCAGGACGACAGTTAGTCTCAGAGTTTACGATGCGTGCTTCACCAAACTTAGAGTGCGTAGCAAAAACCGCAGAGAGTAACTCCATATTCGAACGTACTGAGATAGGGGAGGTATCTTCACTCTCTATTTCTGTAGCCCCCACAATGTAACGCTTAGAACCACTACTTTGAGAGAGTTTGCACTCTTTACAGTACTCAAGTTCTATCCCCTCGCAGCCATTACCTCGTGGAACAATATAAATCTTATAACGTGGATGAAGTAGTCTGGTTGGTCTGGTAATATCTATCTCGTTTGACTCTAACCAAATCACTTCACCTCTTACACCACGCAGGTCTGAAAAATGTTCTTTTGCTCCTAAGCCACGTGCATCAAATACCCAGTCAAAAACTTCTTTTGCACCATCAACATAGACAGTATGAGCTTCGAGTTTCTCTACTTCACTAAATTCTCGCCATACAACATTGGCTTGCCTATCAAAGTAGTTGGTAGAAAACGCCATAAATCTCTGTGCATCTACATACCCCTCATCTTTGATGTAAAAAGCCTTTTTATGATGCTCTAGTTCAGGCTCAAGTTCACCAAGCCCTATACTGTCAAGTGTCTCAATATCTTTTGCCTCTTCTACTTTACTTTGAAGTGTGTCTATAAAGTGTGTTAGTTCAGACATGTCTTGTGGGTGTGCTGTAATAATCGTACCATCAAGCTTACACCCATCAAAAACACCTACCTCTTTAAGCAGTGGCTCCCAAAGCTCCATAGAACGACGACCCAAATCAAAGATAACAGACTCAGCTGTCTCCAACTCTGCAAAGGGAGCCAACATACCTGCTGCTGTAAACCCCGCAGCAGAGGTAGATTCTTTAGAATCTTTTTCAAACAATGTAATAGTATGTTCTTTAGATTTAAGTAAGTTCAGAGCCAATACTCTACCTACCAAACCTACACCTACTATGGCTATATTCATACGCTACCCTTTCGTATCGTAGGTCGGGGTGTCCTCTCCCCGACTTTAGATTCAATCTACAAACTAAATTTTTTTCTTTTTAAAAATTTCTTGTCGGGAAGAGGACATCCCGACCTACATTAAACTATTTTATCTGCCTCGACATAAACCTCAGAACCCATCTCTTTGAACTTCTCAGACATCTCATCCATACCTTGTTGTTTCGCAGAATCTATATCAGTGCCAAGTTCATCTGCATACTCACGTACCTCAGCAGAAATTTTCATAGAACAAAACTTAGGCCCACACATAGAACAAAAGTGTGCTACTTTTGCAGCCTCCATTGGAAGTGTTGCATCGTGATATTCTCTCGCACGTTCAGGGTCAAGACCAATGTTAAATTGATCAACCCATCTAAACTCAAATCTAGCCAATGACATTGCATCATCTCTAGCTCTAGCTCCGGGATGACCTTTAGCTACATCAGCGGCATGTGCTGCTATCTTGTAAGTAATGAGTCCTTCTTTTACATCTTCTCTGTTAGGGAGACCAAGGTGCTCTTTAGGTGTCACGTAACAAAGCATCGCACACCCATACCAACCTATCATTGCTGCCCCAATTCCTGAAGTAAAGTGATCATACCCAGGGGCAATATCTGTCGTTAAGGGTCCAAGTGTATAAAATGGTGCTTCATCACACCATTCTAGTTGTTTCTCCATGTTCTCTTTAATCATATGCATCGGTACATGTCCCGGCCCTTCGATGAGGGTTTGTACATCATGTTTCCATGCGATTTGCGTTAAGTTTCCAAGCTCTTTGAGTTCAGCAAACTGTGCTTCATCATTCGCATCAGCACCACTTCCTGGACGTAGTCCATCTCCCAGTGAAAATGTCACATCATAGGTCTTCATAATTTCACAAATATCTTCAAAGTGTGTGTTAAGAAAGTTCTCTTGGTGATGGTGAATCATCCACTTCGCCATAATAGCCCCACCACGGCTTACAATACCCGTGACACGTTTAGCAGTCATCGGTACATGGTGAAGAAGTAGCCCAGCGTGGATAGTGAAGTAATCTACCCCTTGCTCTGCTTGTTCAATAAGCGTATCACGGAATACTTCCCACGTAAGGTCTTCAGCAATACCATTTACTTTTTCCAATGCTTGGTAGATAGGCACAGTCCCGATAGGCACTGGAGAATTACGGAGTATCCAGTCACGTGTTGTATGGATATTTTTACCCGTACTCAAATCCATTACAGTATCTCCACCCCAACGTGTAGACCATACCATTTTTTCAACTTCTTCTGCGATACTTGAAGTCGTTGCCGAATTACCAATGTTTGCATTTACTTTGACCAAGAAGTTACGCCCGATAATCATAGGTTCTACTTCAGGGTGGTTGATGTTACAAGGGATAACGGCTCTACCCTCTGCTACTTCTTTACGTACAAACTCAGCTGTGATTTGCTCTGGAAGGTTTGCACCAAAGCTTTCACCTTTGAGTCTAGCTTCACGCTCTTCGTCCATAAGATACTCTTCTTTCATCGCAGCATCTTGGTTTTCTCTTAATGCAATAAACTCCATCTCAGGGGTAATAATACCTTGACGTGCATACCACATCTGAGATACATTTTTGCCCTTTTGGGCTCTAAGTGGTGTTCGAACAAGCCCTTTAGCTCCAGCAGTTACATAGTCAAGTTGTTCATCTGTTGTATGCCCGTTATCGCTAGGCTCCATGATGCGACCTTCATACTCTTCCACATCACCACGTCCCACTATCCACTCTTTACGAATGGCAGGGATGCCTTCATCTACATTTATCTCTACTGTAGGGTCTGTGTAAGGCCCAGAAGTATCATACACACGTAGCTTAGTTTCGTTTCCAAGTAAGATCTCTCTTACCGGTACACGAATGTCTTTGTGTATTTCACATTCTAAATATACTTTAGTAGAAGCTGGAAATGGTTCTCTTGTGAGTTCATCGTTTGAGGTTGTAAATTTGTCTTTAAATGGTTTTGTCATAATAGTTCTCTTTCATAAATAATATACGAAAAGAGAGAAGTGTAAATACGAAGTAAAGTGGATACAACTATAACATGCTCACGGCATATCATATTTTTATCCACTTTTTGTAGTGTTACAGTCTCTTCCTTACGCTGGTCTTAACCAGTTCAAGTTCAACGGGACAGGCAATCTTCTGCCATCTCAGCCATCTTTCCGTTTCCAGATAGTAGCGCCCCGAGAGGTTGATAAAGTCAATATAGTGTAACTAAGATAAAACTACTCTTAATTGAACTTTTTTTATAAAATCTCAAAGAAATGTGCTACAATTACACAAAATTTACAAAAAGGAGATTTTATGCCAGCACTTTTTATACAACTATTTAACGCTATCACTAATTCTCCTTTGGTTACAATCAAAGCATGTCACTGCAACTGTTACTTTAAGCTCAAAACAAAACTGGCACTGCTTTTAAACCACTACATCCCAAGATGTCCTTTTTACTGTACGTACTTTGCATTTAGACGTACAGGTGTACATCCTCCACTCACTATCCTTTCAAAATAAATAACTATTAACACTACTCTATAAATATATTTATTACAAATGTATCATGTTTTATACACCATTATTGGTGTTGTAAGGGTACAACACCCTACATCATGCATTTGTCACATTTTAAAGGATGACATATGTCAAAGAATTACATCGTAGGATTCCCACGTATTGGGGAACAAAGAGAATTAAAAAAAGCGTTAGAAGCATTTTGGTCAGAAAAGACAGCATTTTCAGAAGTTGAGACTGTCGCATTAGACTTGAAAGCTAGACATTGGAACTATCAAAAAGAGGCAGGTATAGACTTCATCTCATCCAATGACTTTTCATACTATGATAATGTACTAGATACTGCTGTTATGTTAGGGGCTGTACCTAAAAGATTTAGAGGATTAACAGATGAAGCACTCTACTTCTCTATGGCTCGTGGTAATAAAACGGCAGTTGCTATGGAGATGACAAAGTGGTTTAATACCAACTACCACTACATCGTACCAGAGCTTTCACTTGAAGACAGCTATGCACTCAATGCAACTAAAATTCTTAATGAATATAAAGAAGCGAAAGCACTCGGCATCAAAACCAAAATCAACCTCATAGGGCCTATCACCTTTTTAGGACTCTCTAAGAGAATAGACAGAGGAGATACGTATGAGCTCTTTGGGAAAATACTTCCACTCTATGAAGCACTCTTAGCTCAAATTGCAACACTTGACAGTACTATTACTGTACAAATAGACGAACCTATCTTTGTTAAAGGGGCAGAGCCAAAAGTATTGAGTCTCATCAAACCTTGTTATGATGCTTTATGTGCT
>Ga0256845_1003700_pt1 | contig 10217 bp, 7 predicted proteins | sample RiftiametaG_FD_189101 | JGI IMG/M metagenome (GOLD analysis project Ga0256845, IMG submission 189101) | Tube worm associated microbial communities from hydrothermal vent at the East Pacific Rise, Pacific Ocean - Riftia | ecosystem: Host-associated > Annelida > Integument > Unclassified ... | reverse complement strand
AATGAAATAATAAATTTATTTATTTCAAATTATGAGATAGAAAAGGCTATTATTTCCTCTGTAAAAGAGCGTGTAGATGAAAATTTGTTAAAAAAATATAATTTAATTCGATTGACACATTTAACACCTTTACCTTTGCAGCTTAAATATAAAACACCCGAAACATTAGGCGTTGATAGGATAGCTGCATCAGTTGGTGCAAAAACACTTTTTGAAGGAACAGATTTGTTGGTTATTGATATAGGAACTTGTATAACTTATGACTTTGTTAGTTCAAAAAATGAATATTTAGGAGGGGCAATTGCTCCTGGATTCGAAATGAGGTTTAAAGCATTGAACTATTTTACAGGGAAGTTGCCTTTAGTGAATTTTGATAAAAAACAGTTAAAATTAATAGGCGATACTACTGAAGGGTCAATCATTTCAGGAGTTTATAATGGGATGAAAAATGAGATAGAAGGAACTATTAATAGTTATTTATCACAATATGAAGCGTTAAAAATAGTTGTTACGGGAGGAGATATAAATCTATTTGATTTAGAGCCAAAAAATCGCATCTTTGCAAACGATTTTTTAGTGCTGAAAGGGTTGAATAAAATTTTAAATTATAATGCAAAATAGTAAAGTATTTATTGTTCTATTATTGGTTTTAAGTAGTGTGATAGCAGTTGCACAACCAACCACTATATCACCATATTCTAAATATGGGCCAGGATTAATAAGGTCAAAAACGTTTGCCCGTAATTTTGGCATGGGTGGGGTAGGAATCGGATTAAAATCAAACAGAGAAATTAGTTTGATAAACCCTGCTAGTTATTCTGCGTTGGTTGTTACTACTTTTGATGTTGGCTATACAAGTAATTCTTTGTGGTTAACAGATGGTGTCGAAATACAAACCGAAACAAAATCTTATATAGATCATATCGCTTTTGGTTTTCCTATCGTTAAAGATGCTTGGGGGATGAGTTTTGGGTTCTTGCCTTACTCAAACATTGGCTATAATTATGAGGAAGTTATTGATGATCCTGTTGCAGGAAGTGTAAGCTTGTTCGAGAATGGTGACGGAGCTATAAATAAAGCTTATTTTGGAAATGGCTTCGCTATTAATTTAGATTCTACATCTCATATTGCTTTTGGAGCAAATGCTTATTTTTTATTTGGGACTATAAATTCGGAAAGAATAATTGTTTATGGAGATTTACCAGGGGCTTATAATCTTATAAATAAGACAAGAGTTACAGCAGCTGATTTTGGTTATGATTTTGGGGTTCAGTACAAAAAAACAATTGAAAGAGAGAATGAGGATCCTTTTTTTATAGTTGTTGGAGCAACATACGGTATGGCTACCGATATTAAAACAAAAACATCAGAAGAACAATATACATTTTCTGGGACTGATGAGATTGTTAAGACTGCAGAATTAGAAGATCAAACATTGTTGACTACTGATGTGGAAGGGGTTTTACAATTACCTTCTGAAATCGGTTTTGGTTTTTCTTTAGAAAAAGAACATAAATGGATTTTAGCGGCAGATTATAAAACAACTGATTGGGGGAGTATAGTAAGTAATGATCCTGTTTTTAATTATAAATCTAACTATTCATTAAATGTTGGAGCTCAATTTATTCCGAAACATGATGGCCAAAATTATTTTCAAAGAATGGCATATAGAGTTGGGGGTAGATTTTCAAACTCACATTTAGAAATAAATAATGTTAATTGGAATGAATATGGCATAACTTTTGGAATGGGGTTACCAGTTAGAAGATCAGAAAGTAGTTATCCTCGTTTAAACCTTGGTTTTGAATATGGAAAAAGAGGAACTACAGACTCAGGTTTAATAGAAGAAACATTTTTTAATTTTAATGTTGGGTTAACGATAAATGCAACTTGGTTTAGAAAAAGAAGATACGATTAAGAAATAGGTTTAAAATTTAGAAAGATGAAAAAGATAGCATTAATACTAGTAGGGTTAATAATAAGTGTAGGATCATTTGCACAAGGAAAATACGGGGCAACTCCAGAAGATAGTATAACTTGTATTGAAAGCTTGATATATAAAGATTACTTGAAAAGCGAACCAGCTTTAGCAATGAGTTTATGGAGAGTAGCCTATAAAACTTGCCCTCAATCTCAGAAATCACTATATATTAATGGTGTAAAAATGTATAAAGCATTAGCGAAGAAAGAAAAAGATGCCGAAGTAAAGAAAGCGTATATAGATACTGTGTTTTCAATTTTTGATCAACGTATAGAAATGTTTGGTCAAAAAGGAATGGTGTTAGGTTTAAAAGGACAAACAATGTTGTCAACCAAACAAGATAAAGAAAAAACATTTAACACATTAAATGAAGGTCTTGAGTTAACAGGAGATAAAACACAGTCAGGAACGTTGGTTGCGACTATGTTTGCGATTATTAATTTAGAGAAAGCAGGTAAAAAAACGAAAGAAGAGGTTGTTGTAATGTTTGAAAAAACTACTGCTATTTGTGCTGCAAATAAAGGAGGTAAACAGGCTGCTAGATATGCAAAAGCGAATGAGAAAATACAAAATGTAACATCTCGATATTTAGATTGTACTGTTTTAGTTCCTTTAGCAGATAAAAACTTTGAAGCAAATAAAGAAAATGTTGATTGGTTAAGAACAACAATGCGTTTGTTAAAGAAAAACAAATGTTATAGTACTGATGAAGGAGCTGTTGTTTATGGAAAGGTTGCTGAAAGTTATTTTGCTGTAGAACCATCTGCAAATGGTGCAGCAGGAATAGCTACTATATATTTAGGAAAGAAAGATTATACGAAAGCAATTGAGTGGTTCCAAAAGGCTGTTGATATGTCAGAAACTGATGATGAAAAAGCTGAATACACAATGAGTATCGCAAAGGCACATTCTTATAAAAAGAGTTACGCTAATGCAAGAACATTCGCGTTAAAAGCAGCAAAATTAAAAAGTGGATGGGGAGCACCTTATATCTTAATTGGAGATTGCTACGCTCAAAGTTATAAAACATGTGATGATGGTGAGTTAGGAAGGTATGGTGTTTACTGGGTAGCTGTAGATAAGTATAGAAAAGCAAAAGCAGTAGATGCTTCTGTTGCTAGTGCGGCTAACAAAAAGATAGCAAGTATATCTTCGCGTTACCCAGCAACTAAAGATGTATTCTTTTATGGTAAAAAGAGTGGAGATTCTTATACAGTAAAATGTTGGATTAATGAGACAACTACGATTAAAACAAAATAAGTGAGCTTGAAGAAAGTCACATTAATATATTCACAAATTATCCCGATGCTATTTGCATTCGGGATTCTTTGTTCTTGCGAAAATGATGTTAAAGAGATAGAATCTTTATCTAAAAAAAAGAATGAACCAGTAAGTAGAGGTAAAAATGTAGAGCTTCTTTATTCTGAAAAATCTAATGTAAAAATTAATATTACAGCTCCTTTAATGGAGGAATATGGATTGGAAGAAGAGAATAAGTATATGGAAATGAAAGAAGGGATAAAGGTCTTGTTCTATGATTCTTTAATGAATGTGTCTTCTACACTTACTGCAAATTATGCAATTAACAAAGTTGCTAAAAAAATTATGGAAGCCAAAGATGATGTAGTGGTGGTAAATGATAAGGGTGAGGTTTTAAATACAGAGCATTTAATTTGGAATCAAGACTCTTCCAAAATATATACAGATGAGTTTGTGAAAATTACTACCGAAGACGAGATAATTATGGGCGAGGGGATGGAGGCCAATCAAGATTTTACGAAGTGGAAGATTCATAAAATAAAGGGGATTATAAATATAAAAGAAGAGGGATCTGATTCTTTAAAAACAAATTAAAATGCAAAAGGTAGTACGGTTTTTACAATATTTTTGGTTGACAATAGCAGTTATTAGTTTTTGTTTGGCTACTTACCATTTAATGTTTACTGGTATTGCTGATTCGTTATTCTTTTACTTTTTTACAGGAATGGCATTATTACTTTTCTTTGTAAGAAAACGTCAGCTAAAACGTTTTGACGATATGTCGAAATAAACCCTTACTTTTAATTCTCCCTTTGAAAGGGAGATAAAGAGGGATTGAAAAATTAAATCAATCTCTCTAACCCTCTTATTTAAGAAGGAATAAATTATTGACATAAATGACTCCACTTTTTTGGATTTTCTTGTTATTAGCAATGTTTGCTTCAGCACTATTCTCAGGGATAGAAATTGCTTTTGTCTCTGCCAATAGGCTAAAGATTGAGTTAGATAAGAATAAGGGCATATTTTCAGCAAAAATCTTAGCAAATTTCTTAAAACAACCTGCAAAATTTATTGGTGCAATGTTATTAGGCAATAATGTTGCGTTAGTAATCTATAGTATTATCATGGCTAAATTTTTAGAGCCATTAATTGTTGCAAGTGTTGCAGATAATGAGGTTGCTATTTTATTAATTCAAACTATAATTTCAACATTAGTTGTGTTATTTTTTGCAGAATTTTTACCAAAAACTTTGTTCAGAATAAACCCGAATAAAGTATTGACAATTGCAGCGATACCACTAACAATTGTTTATTATGTGCTGTATCCGTTTACTTATTTCACGGTAGGAATATCAAATTTAATTTTAAAACTATTTAAAGTAGATACTTCTGAGAGTGATTTGGCTTTTTCTAAAGTAGATTTAGAAGATTTTGTGGCAAACATTCAAGAAAGAGAAGAAGCAGGTGAAGAGATTGATTCTGAAATTCAAATTTTTAAAAATGCATTAGGGTTTTCTGAGGTAAAAGTTCGAGAATGTATGATTCCACGAACAGAAATTATAGCCATAGACATTGAAGAGACAATAGAGGGGCTGAAACAAAAATTTATAGATACAGGATTGTCTAAGATTTTAATTTTCAGAGATTCTATTGATAACATAATAGGTTATGCCCATTCTAAAGAGTTGTTTAAAAAACCAGAGTCAATAAAATCTATTTTGTTACCTGTGTCTATTGTTCCAGAAGTTATGTTGGTGAATGAAGTGTTAAAAAATTCATTAAAAGAACGGAGAAGTATAGCTGTTGTAGTCGATGAGTTTGGTGGAACCTCAGGAATTTTAACTATTGAAGATATTATTGAAGAAATTTTTGGAGAAATTGAAGATGAACATGATAAGGAAGAGTTGATAGAAAATCAATTAGGTGAAAATACATTTCAATTTTCGGCAAGAATAGAGATAGATTACATTAATGAGAAATATAAATTGGATTTACCAACTTCTGAGGAATACGAAACATTAGGAGGGTATGTTATTCATATTCATGAAAGCATACCAGAAAAAGATGCAATTATTAAGGCAGGACCTACTGTTTTTATAATTAATGATGTAAGTGGCAACAAAATAGAAACCATTACATTGAAGCAAATTAAGGAAGAAGAATAGCTATTTTTTTGGACCGAAGGCTGTAGTATAGTCAATTTTTGATTGATTTAGAATAAAACGAGACTTCAGGTTTTGGGCTTTAAACTTCTAACTCCTTTATAATTATCATTTAAGGTTTTTATATCTCGATTGACAATCGTATATTCGCAGCCCAAATATATAGAAGAATGGCAGTAATAGGAAAAATTAGAGAAAAATCAGGATTAGTAATGATCATTATTGGAGTAGGAATGTTAGCATTTTTACTTCCTACTGATGGAATACAACGTTTGTTTGGCGGTGGTCCGGACAATAGTCTTGGAGAAATTGGTGGTGTAGAAGTTACGGCACAAGAATTTGATCAAAGATTACAAGTGGCAGTTAGCCAGTGGGAAAGTCAAAATAGTCAATCAGCTAATGCTGATGTAAGAGCTTCATTTAAAGATCAGGTTTGGGATGAATTTATTAGAGAACATGTTTTAGAAAGCCAGTTTATAGAATTGGGTATTGCGGTTAGTCCAGAAGAATTGTTTGATATGGTTCAAGGAAATGACCCTCATCCACAAGTAAAGCAATCATTTACAGACCCTGCAACAGGATCTTTTAATCCAACACAAGTTTTACAATTCTTAAAAAGTTTAGAATCAATGCCTGTTGAAAATAAAAATCAATGGATTTTGTTTGAGCAAGGAATTGAAAAAGAAAGAATCGCGAATAAATATAGCATGTTGTTAGGCAAGGGACTTTACGCAACATCAAGCATGACTAAAAGAGCTTATACAGATCAAAAAGAACAACGTAACATTAAGTTTGTTGTAAAGCGATATAATACAGTTAATGATAGTACAATTACTGTTTCTCCTGAAGAGTTGAAAGCATATTACAACGAGCATAAAGGAGAATATAAACAAGGAGCTTCAAGAGAGGTTGAGTATGTGAAATTTGAGGTAACACCATCAGAAGAAGATATTGCTGAGGCAAGAAATTGGATTGAAGAAACAGCTGTAGAATTTAAAGCAACGGATGATGATTCTTCTTTTGTAGTATATAATTCTGAAGCACCATTAGATCAAAAATATTATGGACCAAATGAACTTCCTTTCGGAATAGATTCAGCATTTTTCTACCAAGAAGTTGGAGCAGTTACACCTATTTATGAGCAAAGTGGTTCGTTTATGGTTACAAAATTAGCGAGTACTAAAATGATTCCAGATTCAGTAAAAGCACGTCATATTTTATTGAAAACGACACAAACATTTAACGATACATTATTAGAAGCAAGATTAGATAGTGTTAAAGCTGTTATTGAAAATGGTGGAGATTTTGCTGCAATTGCTAAAGACATGTCAGAAGATGTTGGTTCTGCAATTGAAGGTGGAGATTTAGGATGGTTTGTAGAAGGAACTATGGTGCCTACTTTTAATGATGCATGTTTTGATGGGAAAGTTGGAGATATGGTTATTGTACAATCTCAATTTGGTTTCCATTTAATTGAAGTTCTAAAACAGGCTGATAAAACGAAGAAGATTCAGTTAGCTACTATAACAAGAAAGAATGTTCCAAGTAATGAAACATTTGATGCTGTGTTTGCAAATGCAAGTATGTTCTATACAAATAACGGAACGACAGAATCATTTACTAAAGCTACAGAAAGCGATGAGTATGCTAAGTTTATTGCTGCAGAAGTAAAAGTTGCCGATAAGAATATTCCAGGCATGACGGATGTTAGAGAATTGGTAAGATGGTCGTTTAATAATGAGAAAGGAACTGTTTCTGCACCAATGCAATTTGCTAATACATTTGTTGTTGCGCATTTAGCTGAGACTAGAGAAGAAGGAACAGCAACTATGGATCAGGTAGAAATACAAGTAGAATTAGGGGCTAAAAAGAAAAAGAAAGCAACAATGTTTATGGATGAAATGAATGGAGCAGCTAGTTTAGATGCTTTAGCTACTAAAACTGGAGGTACAGTTGAATCTGCAACTGGAGTTAATTTTTCTGCTTTTTCAATCACAGGGATGGGACAAGAGATGAGAGTTAATGGAATGCTTTCTACCTTACAAAACGGACAAATGAGTATTGCAATTGAAGGGCAATCAGGAGTTTATGTTGTTCAAGTAGAAACGGTTACTCCAGCACCAGAAACAACAGATTATTCAGTATTTAAAACGCAACTAACTCAGCAGTATACTGCAGCTTCTGGTCAATTATTAGAAGCATTAAAAGATAAAATGGTTGTTGTTGATGAACGTTACAAGTTTTATTAAATAATTAATCAGTGTCATCCTGAGCGGAGTCGAAGGATAAACTGAAAATCTTTATAATATTAAAGGCTAACATGTGTTAGCCTTTTTTTTGTTGGGGTTCGTTATTGCGAATGAAATGTAATGGAGTGAAGCAATCTTTTTTTTCTTATGTAATATCTGATTTGCCAGATAGATTTAATCCGTAACAAATCTTATCTTCGTAAGCTTAATATCAAAACAATAAATGATGGCTGAATTTATTTATGAAAAACCATTTCCTTTATTAAAGGACGAAACAGAATATAAATTAATTTCCAAAGAACATGTTTCAACAATTAATGTTGATGGAAGAGAGATATTAAAAGTGGATGCGAAGGCATTGGAAATTCTTGCAGAAGAGGCAATGGCTGACGTTTCGTTTATGTTGAGGACAGCTCATTTAGAAAAAGTAGCTAAAATTTTGGATGATCCTGAAGCAACAGATAATGATAGATTTGTTGCCTATACCTTATTGAAAAATGCTGAAATAGCGGCTGTTGGGCAGTTACCTTCTTGTCAAGATACCGGAACAGCTATTGTTATGGGAAAGAAGGGGGAGAACATTTTTACGGGAGTTGATGATGCAGAACATTTGTCAAAAGGGATTTATAACACTTACCAAGAAAGAAATTTAAGATATTCTCAAATGGTTGCAGCCAATATGTTTGATGAAAAAAATTCAGGAAGTAATCTGCCAGCACAAATAGATATTTATGCAGAAGGAAAAGACGAATATAAATTTTTGTTTTTAACTAAGGGGGGAGGTTCTGCCAATAAAACATTTTTGTATCAAAAGACAAAAGCTTTGTTGAATGAAAAATCTTTGACAGAATTTGTAAAGGAGAAAATTAAGGATTTAGGTACGGCAGCTTGCCCTCCATATCACTTGGCTTTTGTAGTGGGAGGAACATCAGCCGAAGCGAATTTAAAAGCTGTTAAAATGGCTTCAGCAGGGTGTTATGATGAATTACCATCTGTTGGAAGTATGGGGGGGAGAGCATTTAGAGATAAAGAATGGGAGGGTAAAATTCAGAAAATTTGCCAAGAAAGTTTGATTGGAGCGCAGTTTGGAGGTAAATATTTCACACATGATGTAAAAGTAATTCGTTTGCCAAGGCATGGAGCTTCTTGTCCTGTTGGGATAGGGGTAAGTTGTTCTGCGGATAGAAATATAAAAGCGAAGATTACTAAAGATGGGATTTTCTTAGAGCAATTAGAAGTAAATCCAGGAAGATTTTTACCAGAAAAAGCACCACATTTGGAGCCAGCTATTGAAATAGATTTAGATATGCCAATGGAGGAACAATTGAAAGTGTTGTCACAATACCCAATAAAAACGAGGTTAAGTTTAAAGGGGACATTAATTGTTGCTAGAGATTCTGCACATGCCAGAATTAAAGAGATGATAGATGCAGGAGAGCCAATGCCAGAGTATTTTAAGAATCACCCGGTATATTATGCTGGGCCAGCTAAAACTCCAGAAGGGATGCCTTCAGGAAGTTTTGGGCCAACTACAGCAGGTAGAATGGATCCTTATGTTGATGAATTCCAAGCATTAGGTGGGTCTATGATTATGTTAGCAAAAGGAAACCGTTCACAAGGTGTAACGGATGCGTGTAAAAAGTATGGTGGATTCTATTTGGGCTCTATTGGAGGACCTGCGGCAATCTTGGCGAAATCAAATATTAAATCTGTTGAGATGGTTGCATTTGAGGAGTTGGGAATGGAAGCTGTTCGTAAAATTGTAGTAGAAAATTTCCCTGCTTTTATTATTTGTGATGATAAAGGAAACGACTTTTTTGAGGGTTTGTAGGTGGAGTGTTTAATGGGCTGATGTATGAAGCGTATGTGTTTGTAAGGATTAACAATAAGTGTTTGTTCTCCAACGTTTTATTTCTTTTCCAATTTTACTGTTAATTTATTTCTATCCAAATCATCGATAACAGTGAATTTCATTGATTTATAACCTTCCTTCCGAATCACAATTATTGGTTCAATATCAGGGCAAAATCCGTAATTGTTAGACGTCATATCAAAGTGTCCTATAGAATCTGTCTTAAAAATCATATTTACTTCTTTAGAATCATTTGATTTACTGAAATCAATACTTTCAATATTTTGAAACTCCAATTGAGCACCAATTATAGGTTCATTGGTTTTTGAATCTACCAAATTTCCACTTACAACTACCAGACAATCACAAGATTGTAAAATAATTGAGATTAAAACTGTAATAAGAATAATTTTAAATTTCATTTAATCATTAGCTTTTTTCATTGTTGTAAACAATGTTGGGTAACGCGATTCTATGTTACGTTTCAATGTGATATAAAAACTGTTGCTAAACACAAAGTACAGAAATTTAAAGAGAGAGTCGATTTTTACTCTCCCAACAACTTAAATAATTCATCCAATTTAGGTGTTAGAATTACTTCAATTCTTCTGTTCTTTTTTCTTCCTTCAGTAGTGTTCGATAAATCTAATGGTAAATATTCTCCTCTACCAGCTGCAGTTAAACGTTTAGGATTAACCTTACTGTTGCTAGTC
>Ga0256845_1003699_pt1 | contig 10219 bp, 9 predicted proteins | sample RiftiametaG_FD_189101 | JGI IMG/M metagenome (GOLD analysis project Ga0256845, IMG submission 189101) | Tube worm associated microbial communities from hydrothermal vent at the East Pacific Rise, Pacific Ocean - Riftia | ecosystem: Host-associated > Annelida > Integument > Unclassified ... | reverse complement strand
GCCCGACAAGCGTCACCACAAACGGGTCAAAAGGTTCAATATCAAGCGCATTTTTCCAGTAGAGCAGAGCCAGCCACGGGTCTCCTCCACACTGTTGACACATTGCCAGATAGATGGGCAGGGTATGTTTTTCACGGTCAGCATCAGGAACGTCTTTCTGATGCTGGAGGGTAAGTTGTTGTATCTTGCGCTGAAATCGTGTGGGAATCTCAAAGTCAGGTTGCTGCCCTTCGACGATTCTCCGGCATTCTTCCAGGATATGATTATGGATCGGAAAAGCTTTGGGCAAGAGTCGTAAAACATGTTCCCAATACGCCAACGCTAAGGCCGCGTGCCCGCTATGCTGGTGCATCAGGGCCTGGGCTATGTGCTGGAAAAGGTCGTGACGAGTTTTTTGCATCGTGTTTGTAAGGTCAAGACGCGAGCTTCTCTTTGAGCAGCGTATTTACGATCTGCGGATTGGCTTTGCCCTTTGTTGCTTTCATGACCTGACCAACAAAGAATCCAAAGGTTTTCGTCTTGCCTGCCCGATATTGAGAGACCGGGCCAGGATTATCAGCGATCACTTTCGCGATAATTTCCTCAATCTGCCCTTCATCCGTAATCTGAACCAAGCCCTTTTCACGGACGATCACTTCAGGCATTTTGCCTGTGGCGTACATGTCATCAAAGACTGTTTTGGCAATATTTCCGCTAATCGTGTTGTTATCCACGAGCGAGAGCATCTCCGCCAGGTGGGCTGGTGAAACCGGACAGGAGCGAATATCGGTCTCACTCTGCTTGAGTTTCTGCAAAATGTTTCTCATGACCCAGTTGCTCACGACTTTAGGCTGAGGAAACTGGCGGACGCACTCTTCATAATACTGAGCAAGATGTTTGGAATTTGTCAGGACTTCAGCGTCATATTCCGGCAATTCATAGTCCTCAACAAATCGCTGCCGCTTCGCCGCCGCCAACTCCGGCAGGTCCTTCCTGACCTCTTCAATCCATTCTGCGCTGACATGCAGGGCAATGAGATCAGGATCGGGAAAATAACGGTAGTCATGCGCTTCTTCTTTACTTCGCATCGAAAATGTCATCCCCTGGCTATCGTCCCACAGGCGTGTTTCCTGAACAATCGTTTGCCCGGATTCCAAGAGTAAGGTTTGTCGTTCCACTTCATATTCGAGTGCCCGCTGGACATTGCGGAAGGAATTCATATTTTTAATTTCCGTTTTCGTCCCCAGAGCAGTGCTGCCAACAGGTCGTAATGACACATTCGCGTCGCAGCGCAAACTGCCTTCCTCCATATTGCAATCGGAGACCTCGAGGTAATCGAGAATATTCCTGAGATTCACCAGATATTCGCGAGCCTCTTCCGGTGAGCGCATGTCAGGCTCGCTCACAATCTCTAAAAGCGGGACGCCGCAGCGGTTAAAATCGACATAGCTGAATTTTCCGGCTGGTTCGCCAGGATATTCATGTAAAAGTTTTCCGGCATCTTCCTCCATGTGAATGCGGGTAATGCCAATTCGTTTGACCGTATCGTGGACGTTGACCTCCACCCAGCCATGTTCGGCAATCGGCAGTTCAAATTGGGAGATTTGATAGGCTTTCGGCAAATCCGGGTAAAAATAGTTTTTCCGGGCAAAAACACTGTGATTCGCAATGGCACAATGAGTCGCCAGCCCGGCGCAAATGGCAAACTCCACCACCTGCCGGTTCAGAACCGGCAGTGCCCCTGGCATCCCTTCGCACACCGGGCAGGTATGGCTGTTGGGGGCGGCTCCGAACTGTGTGCTGCACGAACAAAAAATTTTCGACGCCGTCATGAGTTGGGTATGAACTTCTAAACCAATAACTGTTTCATAAGCTGGCATAATAACGTTGGTGTTTCGTGTTTCGTGTTATGGGTTGCGGGTTGTCTATTGAGTGCTTTGCTGAATTCGCGCCCAAACACGCAACACGCAACACTAAACACGAATCTCTGGCTGCTTTTTATGAAAATCCGTCCGCTCTTGAAACGCATAGGCGGTACGTAGAACGTTTTCTTCTTCAAAGTGTCCACCGATCAGTTGAAGCCCGACCGGCAACCCCTCGCTGGTAAGTCCACACGGGATTGAGATTCCGGTCACGCCTGCAAGATTGAGCGGAATTGTGTACACATCACCCAAATACATGGTGAGCGGATCGTCCGCCATTTCTCCTATTTTAAACGGTGGAGTCGGCGTGATCGGAGTGGCAAGGACATCAACGTCGTTGAACACCCGCTCATAATCCTGACGAACAAGGGTTCTCACTTTCTGGGCCTGAAGATAGTAGGCATCATAATAACCGGAACTCAGGGCATACGTGCCGAGCATGATGCGGCGGATCACCTCCGGTCCAAACCCTTCTGCCCGAGTTTTTGCATACATCTCCATCAAGTTCGCGTAACTGTCCGTGCGGTAGCCATATTTCACTCCGTCATACCGGGCGAGATTGGAACTGGCTTCTGATGGAGCGATAACATAATACGTGGCGACTCCACTCTCTGTATAAGGAAGGGAAACCTCCCGGCATGTCGCCCCCAGGCCCTCAAGGGTCACAATCGCCTGACGAACACGCTGTTCGATTTCAGGATGAATGCCTCCTGCGAAAAATTCCCGGGGAATCCCGATGGTCAACCCGTTAATATCAGCAGTCAGGGCAGTGGTATAATCAGGAACGGGAACATCGACGGAGGTTGAATCCTGGGGATCATGCCCGCTGATGGCTTGTAGTAAAATGGCTGAGTCAAAGACATCTTTTGTCAGCGTGCCGATTTGATCGAGGGAAGAGGCATAGGCGACCAGTCCATAACGTGACACCCTGCCATAGGTCGGCTTCAGGCCTGTAATGTTGCAAAATGCCGCTGGTTGGCGGATTGAGCCGCCAGTATCTGTCCCCAGTGCGGCAATCGCTTCCCCGGCAGCCACTGCTGCTGCCGAGCCTCCGCTCGACCCACCGGGAACCCGCTCAATATCCCAGGGATTTTTTGTCGCGCCAAACGCCGAATTCTCGGTGGAACTCCCCATGGCAAATTCATCCATATTGGTTTTTCCGATCAGCACCGGATGATACTGTTGCAATTTTCGAATCACCGTCGCATCGTAAGGGGGAATGAAATTCTCTAAAATCTTTGACCCACAGGTTGTGGGGACGCCTTTTGTACAAATCACATCTTTTACAGCTAGAGGGATTCCGGTCAGATACGTTAACGCAATCTCTCCTTTTCGGAGTTGCTCATCAATGGCGTCGGCCTGAGCGAGCGCTTCGTCCTTCATGACCCGGATATAGGCGTGAATTGTCGGTTCCACCGCCTCAATCCTCGCCAGTACAGATTCAGTGATTTCCCTGGATGTGACGTCTCCAGCCCGTAACTTCTGGTGTAACTCTCGGATTGTCTGTGTGTATAACTCCATAGACTGTACCTCGTGGCAGCATTATTCAATAATTTTAGGAACCCGATAGAATGCTCCGGCTCGATCAGGAGCATTTTGTAAGGCGTCATCCTGGGGAAGAGATGCCTTGGCGCGATCTTCACGGAAGGCTGTCTCCATCTCAACAACATGAGATGTCGGGGACACATCGCTGGTATCAACCTTATTTAAAATGTCCATATATGCCAAAATTTTACTCAGCGTTTCCGACATTTCATGAATCTGGTGCTCTTCTAAACGTAAACGAGCCAATTGAGCTACATAACGAACTTCATCGTGCGAAATTTTCATACGCCCTGCCTGTAATAAACACCTGTCAGCACCTTGTGGGCGTTCATCCACAAGTATGTCATGCTCTGGTGTCGTACACGAGACATCGCTCGAAAATATCATTCCTCATTTCCGATAATGCCCCTGAGTGTTTATAAGAAAAAACGATCAGTATTCTGGTCCGCAAACCCCAAAATGATGGTTTCATAATCCTACGGTGTAAGAGGACTTTTCAAATTGGACAACGTTAGGAATACGCTTAGTCAATATTTTAATTCTGGATGACCGGTCAAGAGTTTTTCACATTCTCAAGCCAAAAGGCACAAATTTTATTGACAGGAATCTAACTCCCCATGTTATAATGCGTAAGCTCTCATCTCTATTTATAACGGTACGTGAAAGAAGAGCGACGAGTGAAAAGAAAAAATTCTCACAAGCTAAACTGAGAATAAGCGTTTCCATGTTCCATGTGTCGTATATTTAAAGAACTCATCTATGTCGAACGTTCCAATCTGACATACGCAGAGCATACAAGTTGGTATTTGGTGAGAATGTCTTCAGGAGTATTCCCCACCAGGGAGGAGGGATGGGGGCTTTGTCCCCACGCCATTTTTTCTCCTCCACTTTACATGGGAGAGAACCGAATAATGTGGGATCACGCATGAGGTGAGTATGAAATTTGGCGAATCATTACGAAAAGAGCGAGAACTCCGGGGAATGACTCTTGAAGAGATTTCTCAACATACGAAAGTCCATACCCGATTTCTCGAAGCCATTGAAAACGACGATCTCAGTGTACTCCCGGCAAAAGCATTTGCCAAAGGATTTTTGCGCTCTTATGCCCGCATGGTCGATCTTGACGAAGACCTCGTGGTGACAAATTTTGAATATTGCCATCAAGCCATGCAGACGAACAGCGGGCAGGAGGATGTTCAACGGGCAGCGACAGGACATTCTCGGCGTCGCTCGCGCCTTTACGTGCTCTTCTTTATTATTCTCGTGTTGCTCGCGATTATTATAGCCGTGTATCAAGGGTACCTGCGCATCAATTAGTTCTACTCATTCATTCGACAGGACTCATTCGCGAGCAGGATTTCGTATGAAAGGTTCAAATCCACTCAATAATATTGCAGCGAATCTTGGAGTGACTCCAAATGTTTTGACACAACTTGCCATCGGAGATGATCGGGAATTTCGTGAACTTGTACGTGGTATTCTGAGTATGCTGCCAGAAGACGAAGTGATCATGGTCGCCAGCGATCCCGACATTAATCCAGAATTCCTTGATTATCTGAGTCGTTTATTTGAGACGAATGCAAAAATCCTGTTAACCATTCTGCAGAATCCCGCGTCATATCCACAATGTAAACAGTATGTTGCAGATCATTTACCGGATGACGTACTCACGACTCTTCTTAACAATCAGAACACTCCTGCTGAGATACGTCACCTGGCGGCACAACGATCAAAACCCGCGAACCAGCAAGCAGGAGGAAGAAAGATGGCTTCTTCACCCCAAGCCGATGAATTTAAAATTAAGATGAAGGTGTCACGATTATTAAATGACATCGAAGCCAATCTTGGGTTGACGATTGAAACGTTCCTGCAAATTCGGGCAAAAAGTGATGAACAATCTCAAGAGTTTGTTCGTGAAGTGTATAGTGCTCTTCCAGAAAACGATGTCCTGCTCGTTTCCCGTGATTCGGCAACCAGTCCAAAAATTCTGAACTATCTGAGTCTTTTATTCGATACGAATCATAAAGTGCTGCTAACGATTCTTCATAATCCTGCCGCTGATACCCAAACACAAGTCTTCATTCTGAAGCATATTCCTGAAAAAATAGGGCAATCTCTTGCAGAAAGCCACAAGACGCCTTCCAAAGTTCTTCAACTCCTTGGAGAATACTTCACATCATCCGATAAAATCCTAGAGGCACTCCAGCGTAATCCGTCTACCCCCGCCGAAACACGGGAAACCATTCAGTCCCTCTCAGAGGCGGACCTGTCAGAAGATGTGTTTGATCTGCCTGCAGAAGCAGCGATTGAGCCAGATTCTTCCCGTGAGCCCTCACAGGGTTCCGACGAAGTTGACGCCAAAATCGCATTGTGTGTTGACAAGCTCTATGACATCAATGCGGATATTGTGACCGAATTTATTAAACAAGCCCGCTCAGAAATTATTAAGCGGCTGAATCTGATCGCCAAGGCGAACCGAATTATTTTACGGACAATTGTTCGACATCCAACCTTGTCAATCGAAGAATTGGGGCATATTAATATGGATATGTTTATCGCATTGCTCAAAAAATCGCCGGATGAGATCGATGACGAGGCCGTGCTTGAACTGATCAAACGTTCCAGAAAAGTCTGAATTTCCAGGAGACACCATTCATTATGCCTATTTTTGAGTATACCTGCGTGCAATGTGGAGATGAATTTGAAAAACTTGTTATCAACCGTTCAGCCTCTGTCGATTGTCCAACCTGTCAGGGGCGTGATGTGAAGAAAAAATTTTCCGTATTCGGCATGAAGAGCGGGGACAATTTCGTGCCATCCTCCGGCTCATCATCATGCGGTTCATGTACCTCCCATTCTTGCGGAAGCTGCCATCATTAACCAGAATAATAGTGATCCTCAATGAGGATGCCTGTATATGTTGCCGACCGAACGTTCCTGTTCGGCCAACGGAAAATCGCGTATGATTGTTCGAATTACAAAAATTCACCCGGACGCCATTGTGCCGCATTATGCCCATCCCGGCGATTCTGGGATGGATATCTACAGTGTTGATGATCTGACGATTGCGTCAGGCGAAACGGCGTTGGTCCATACAGGACTAAAAATAGCTGTCCCAGGAGGATATGAAGCGCAAGTACGCCCGAAAAGCGGATTGGCTTTGCAATATGGACTCACTGTCCCCAATACACCCGGAACGATTGATAGCGGATACCGGGGCGAAGTGTGTGTGATTTTGATCAATCACGGGCGTAACGCCTTCCACGTCAAAAAACGCAGTAAAATCGCACAACTTGTGATTTGCCCAGTGATTCAAGCCTCCATGACAGAGGTTGACGATTTGGAGGAGACATCGCGGGGTGAAGGCGGTTTTGGCTCGACCGGGCTTCAATGGATTGATGGTTGACGCTTGATGATCGTAGTGGGCTATGACCAAACAAAGCCCTGGAAGGGCGACATGTTTATATGACTTTACAGAGGAGGATACCAATGGAACCAATTGTATTAGATTATACCAATATCGGTGATGCGATCACCGAGGACGAATTAACGCGGCTTCAGCCAGAGGTTGAGCAGGCTTTTCAGACTGTACTTCAGAAAACCGGCGACGGGAACGATTTTCTGGGATGGCTGAACTTGCCGCAAGAAATTGAAAACGACGTTCTCCAGGATATTCAACGTACTGCAAACGACTTGCGAGCCAAAAGCGATGTCATCATCTCAATCGGAATCGGAGGTTCCTATCTTGGCGCCAAAGCAGTCATTGAAGCCCTGCAAGGACCGTTCGGCCTGGAGAGTGCTGATGTGTCCATGCTATTTGCCGGACAGAACGTAAGTTCATGGTATATGCACGATATGCTGCAATCCCTTGAAGGCAAAGATTTCAGCCTGATTGTGATTTCCAAATCCGGCACAACCACAGAACCAGGGCTGGCGTTCAGAATTTTAAAAAATGCTCTGGAAAAAAAATATGGCAAAAACGAAGCCAAAGGGCGAGTTGTGGCGATTACAGACAAAGCAAAGGGCGCGTTAAAACAACTTGCCACGAATGAAGGCTATCAAACCTATGTGATCCCTGATGACATAGGTGGACGATTTTCAGTCCTAACCCCTGTGGGCTTGTTGCCGATTGCGTGCGCTGGGATCGATATTCAGCATTTTGTCGATGGTTTCCGCACAATGGCCTCGACCCTGACCACAGAACATGAGTTGACCAAAAACCCGGCCTTAGCGTATGCCGCAATCCGCAACCTCCTCTACCGAAAAGGTAAGAAAATTGAGCTGCTCGTGAATTTTGAACCAGCCCTGCACTATATCTCCGAATGGTGGAAACAGCTTTTCGGTGAAAGTGAGGGGAAAGACGGAAAAGCCCTCTTCCCGGCCAGTGTCGATTTCACCACCGATCTGCATTCCATGGGGCAGCTTGTGCAGGATGGGGAACGGACGCTGATTGAAACCTTTTTGATCGTCAAAAAAGGGCAGCATCGCGTGGTCATTCCTCATGACGACAAAAATCTGGATGGATTGAATTACCTTGAAGGAAAGAATCTCGATGAGATTAATTTTTCTGCCTATCAAGGAACCACTCTGGCACACCGGGATGGCGGCACTCCAAGCATGACGCTGGAATTGCCTGAACTCTCTCCCTATTATGTAGGGCAACTGTGCTATTTCTTTGAAATCGCCGTCGCTGTCAGCGGATATATGCTCGGAGTCAATCCCTTTAATCAACCCGGCGTGGAAGCTTACAAGCGCAAAATGTTTGCTTTGTTGGGAAAATCCGGATTTGAAGCTGACAATAAAGCCTTGACAGAGCACATGCAAGGAATGCAGACAAAGCGAATTCGCGCGTAATACGGCTTCATGCAAATGCTCCGTAAGGGGAAAACGCACGGTCTTCACTCTCCCGCCGTTTTCCCCTTGACACGAAAAGAATTGTGTGAACATATTGTACGGTGCGAGTTGGTTGATGAAATATAACGTTCAAATCTGGCAGGAAAAAAACGTGAGAGGGAACGGATCATACGCTGAGAATATTCCTTTTTTTGTTTTTTTTCTGAAAAGGTGACAATTGTCATGATAAATAATCGCTTTGAATATACAAAATCCGAACGTGATGGCGTCATTATCTTCACATTAGCCGGCAGCCTCGATATTGGAACAGTATCAACCATGAAAGCAGACCTGGATTCACTGCTCTCTACCGGGCAGCATAACGTGATTTTTGAGTTGTCTGATTTGGAGCAAATCGATAGTTCAGGGATCGGAGCGATTATCGCCCTATTTAAGCGAGTTCGTACCAATAAAGGGACGGTCAAGATTGCTCGTTTAGTCGGGCAGCCCAAAGAAATTTTTAGCCTGCTTCGATTGGACCGCGTGTTTGAAATTCACGATGATGTCGAGTCAGCCCTGAAAAGTTTTCGCTAGGCATAGGGGTCGAATTGTCCAATGGTCGCCATACGATAAATCGTGTGATTCATCTGATAAAGCCTGATTCATCAGGCTTTGCATTGGAAAGAAAAAGTAACCCGTTGCTAACAGCGCATATAAACCACGCGGGTGTAAGGCCGAGGCGAAGGTGTCGACCTGTAGGGTTAACAGATCAGTAAGGGAATTTGGATTGTTGTGCTCCATTGCTCAAAAGCTTTGTGGAAAATATCTTCCAAAAGGGGGTGATAACCAGAACCTCCAAGCACAAGAACATCGCTGTGACACTCTTGCACAACTTTTGGAAGATAGTCGCTCATTCTGCTCCGCTGTTGAAGAAAATCCGCTTCAACCTCCCGCCGGTGGACATAATTTTTGATAAAAGAACAGTGATTGGCATCAATATTTGCTGTCGTCATGATGGTCAGTGACACGTCCCAACATCCTGCCAGGTAGGTACAAACAAAAAGAGCCTGGTTTGCCTTTGGACTGCCGTCATACACGCATAACACCGAGTGCAGAGAGGAGGGGACGTCTTCCGGGACTGCCAGCAGCAAGCTGTTACAATGGCGGTACAAAGCACGAAATGTGGCTTGAAAACGGGGAACACGCTGGATATGAGGAGCATGGAGCAACTGGAGGAGGAGTAAATCTGCCTGGCGGGCGTACTGAACGATTTTTTCGGCGAGATGACCGACTTCGAGTGTCAAATTGCCATGGATGCCTGCCCCATGACAACGTTGTTCGAATTGCTGTTGCAGCTTGAATACGGCGGGACTGTCCAGTTGATGTTTGGAAGAGACAATATGAAGCCCGGAGACGGAGGCTTCCTCACGCTGTGCGATGGCTAACGCCAGGTCCAGGTTTGCCCAGCCATCTTTCCGCCCATTGAGCGGGACAAGAATATCGACAAAAAGATGCTCTTGACGCCGAACGGCAATCGCATGTTGTGTGCGATCGTCAGCTACCCGCTCTGTCCGGGGGATTGCCGAACGTGCCGACTCCATCTTTGTCTCTCGCTTACGAAGCATGGGCGATGATTTGTGCGAACCAAAGCGGCTGACTAAATCCTCGACAACGCTTTCTGTATCAGGAAGCGAGCCGAATTGTTCTTTCAGCAGACTCTGATGTTCGGCTATCCAGAGATAGAGATCGGTTGCCGTCAAGTCAGGAAATTCGTACAACATTCTTTGGCCCTCAATGATGTTCACCACTGGCACGTAGATTTGATCATACCAATGGGCAGCTGCTTCGGGAAAAGAGATTTCCCGCTGCTGGTCAATACCCATGAAATAGCGGTGAACCTCAATGTGTTTTTCAAGGACCCGATATTTCTCCGGGGTGCT
>Ga0256845_1003698_pt1 | contig 10220 bp, 4 predicted proteins | sample RiftiametaG_FD_189101 | JGI IMG/M metagenome (GOLD analysis project Ga0256845, IMG submission 189101) | Tube worm associated microbial communities from hydrothermal vent at the East Pacific Rise, Pacific Ocean - Riftia | ecosystem: Host-associated > Annelida > Integument > Unclassified ... | reverse complement strand
CGGGTAAAGGGAGGCTTGGATATGCTTTTGCAGTGAATCCGTTTCAATCGAAACCTGAACTGCAAAAGCATATCCAAGCCTCACTTCTTCCATATTTTTATGCAGGTGGTTTGACTATATTATACCTGATTACACCTGTTAATCTTAAAAAATATTTTCCAACTTGAATTTTGATACAAAAACAATTACTTATTATATCAAATATAAATTATAACAATAAATATTTAAACATCTTAAGGAGAGCTTATGTATCTTGTAACAGCAGAAGAAATGCAGAACATGGACAAAGATACCATTAATTCCTTTGGTATTCCTGGAAGAACTCTTATGGAAAGTGCTGGAAGAGGCTCCTATGCAATAATAATTGAAACATTTCCTGATATATCTTTAAAAAAGGTTGGAATCGTGGCAGGGCGTGGAAACAATGGCGGAGATGCCTTTGTTGTTGCCCGGTATTTAATGGAAAATAAAATCAATACAAATATTTTTATCATTGGCAATAAAGATAAAATAAAAGGAGATGCAAAGGCTAATCTTGACCTTGTTGAAAAGCTCATCAAAGAAAATTCTAATTCCACAATAACAGAAGTCACTGATATTGATGCCTTAAAACAGCATAAAGCAAAACTTCTCCACCATGATATTTTTATTGATGGTATTTTCGGGACAGGTCTTAATTCCGATGTAAGAGGTATTTATAAAGATATAATACAACTGCTTAATAATAGTAAAAAACCTATTTTCAGTATTGACATACCATCAGGGCTAAGCGCAGACACTGGCAAGCCTTGTGGGGTCTGTATCAATGCGACAGCAACAGCAACCTTTGGTCACCCAAAGCCGGGACATATTCTTTATCCGGGGGATAAATATACAGGCGGACTTGAAGTTGTTGATATAGGAATCCCCAAACATATAACAAAAAAATATAATCCCGGATTAAACCTATTGGAAAATAAGGATATAAAGGCTTTGTTCCCAAAAAGGGACTCTGAATCCCACAAAGGCAATTTCGGTCATGTTTTAATCCTTGCAGGCTCTCCGGGAAAAACCGGTGCTGCCGCCCTTGCTTCCAATGCTGCCATGAGATGTGGCACAGGGCTTGTTACTTTAGGAATACCCCGGGCTCTTAATGCATCCATGGAACCCCAGGTCACTGAATGCATGACATATCCCCTGCCCGATGATGACAAAGGTATATTAACCGAGTCTGCCTTTGATACAATAATGAAAATAGCAAAAGATAAAGATGCCGTTGCAATTGGACCTGGAATCGGAACTGATAAGTGTACGAAAAACCTTATTGCCATGCTTATAAAAAATTTAAATATCCCTGTTATTATAGATGCTGACGGTCTGAATATAATTGCTGAAAACACTGAAATATTAAAAGACGCAAAATCTGATCTGATTTTAACTCCTCATCCGGGAGAGATGGCAAGACTTGCCCGGACAACGACTAAAGATATCCAGGATAACAGGCTGCAATCTGCCAGAAATTTTTGTGATAAATTCAATCTAACCCTTGTGTTAAAAGGAGCAAACACTATTATATCCCTCGGGGATAAAAACGCATTTATCTGCCCCACAGGAAATCCGGGCATGGCATCAGGAGGAATGGGAGATGTCTTAACAGGAATGATTGCCGGGTTTAAGGCTCAAGGGTTTTCCTGTAAAAATGCTGCACTGGCAGGAACCTTTATTCATGGGGTATGTGGTGATATTCTTTCAGAATCCATGGCAGAATTTGGTTTTTTAGCTTTAGATATGGTAAAAATAATTCCCAAAGCAATTGTTCAAATACTAAATAATAAACTTTAAAGAGAATATGAAAAAAGAATTTATATTAAAAACTGAACACCAGACAAGCAAAATAGGGGAAAAAATAGGTAAACTTATATCCTCAAAATTTTCTATATTCCTCTATGGAGACCTTGGCTCAGGCAAAACAACCTTTACTAAAGGGCTTGCACAGGGGCTTGGTATTTCAGACAAATATTATATTACAAGCCCCACTTATAATATAATTAATGAATACCCGGGCACACATCTTTTCTTATATCATATTGATCTTTACAGGATTCAAGAGGTGTTTGAGCTTGACGAACTTGGCATGGATGAAATCATGAGCAGGCAAGATGCAATTGTTGCCATTGAATGGCCTGAATTATTGGAAGATATTCCATCATATTCCAATGATTTGAAAATCAATTTATCCATAAATCAAAACAATTCAAGAAAAATATCAATATTTGCGTCTGGACGTAAAGGCGCAAATCTGCTAAAAAAACTTTTGTTATAATTTTAATGATTCAACCAAACTAAAGGAGTCACCATGGCATTGAGGGTCCAAAAATTTGGAGGAACTTCTGTTGCTGACATTACACATATCAGAAATGTTGCAAAAAGAGTAATTCAAAACTATGAAAATGGTGATAATCTTGTTGTTGTTTTATCAGCAATGGCAGGTGTCACAGATAACCTTATCAATCTTGCTAAAGAAGCAGACGATTCACCTGATAAAAGAGAACTTGATGTTCTGCTTGCAACAGGGGAGCAAACCACAGCCGCTGTCCTGGCTATTATTCTTAAATCAAAGGGCTATAAAGCCATATCACTTCTTGGATTCCAGGCAGGAATTTTAACAGACACCACTTCGGGCAAGGCGCGCATTATTGATATTGAAGCCAAAAGAATGAAAAAACTTTTGAAAGATCGACATATAATTGTAGTAGCAGGATTTCAGGGGCATAATATAAATGGTGATATAACCACACTTGGCAGGGGAGGTTCTGACACAACTGCCGTAGCAATAGCTTCTGCTCTTAAAGCAGATGTATGTGAAATCTTCACTGATGTTGACGGAGTTTATACTACTGATCCTCGAATTTGCAGCAAAGCACAGAAAATTGACCGGATAACCTATGAAGAAATGCTTGAAATGGCCATACTTGGAGCTAAAGTGCTCCAAATACGCTCTGTGGAATTTGCAAAAAAATTTAATGTGCCACTACATGTAAGATCATCTTTCAATAATGAGGAGGGAACAATGGTTATAAATGAGACAGACGATATGGAAAGCGTTGTTGTAGCAGGTGTTACCTGTGATATGAATGAAGCCAGAATTACCTTGAAACAGGTTCCTGATCAGCCTGGTATTTCTGCTAAAATTTTCACACCCCTGGCAAAGGAAAAAATTGCTGTGGATATGATAATCCAGAACACAAGATTAGGTGGTGAAACTGATCTTTCCTTTACCGTTACAAAAAATGACTTTAAAAGAGCTTTTGAAATATCAAAAAAAGTTGCAAAAAACATAGGAGCCGAAGGTGTCTTAAGTGCTGATGAAGAAATAGCTAAGATCTCTGTTATAGGACTTGGTATGAAAACTCATTCGGGAGTTGCTGCAACAATGTTTCAAACCCTTGCAGATGAAAATATTAATATAAGACTTATAAGCACATCGGAGATAAGAATTTCCTGCATAATAAAGGCAAAGTATGCTGAACTTGCAGTAAGAACACTGCATACTGCTTTTGACCTGGACAAGCCCGAAGAATCAGAGCAAAAATATTAATTAAATCAAAAAATATTTTTAATTTCCTGGGCAATCCTTTGAGCTGCCTTGGCAGGGTCATCAGCATCTCTTATGGGTCGTCCCACAACAATAAGGTCTGAACCTGCCTTAACAGCCATACCCGGAGTTGTAATACGCTTCTGGTCATCATTATCAGGACAGCTCCACTCCGGTCTTATGCCGGGAGTCACCCCAAGAAAATTCTTTCCAAATTCAGATTTTACCTCTGCCACTTCTTTTCCTGAACAAACTATACCGGCACACCCAGCTTTATATGCCATCTGCGCCCTTTTCAGCACTAAAGCGTTTACATCATTACAATACTCATCTTTAAACCCGCCCATTTTAAGGTCATCAGCATCATTATCTGTTAAAAGTGTAACTCCAAGCACTCTTGTTTTGCCTGCCCCGCCCTGAACAGCTGTCTCAAGCATTTTAAGGGAAGAACAATGCACAGTAATAAGGTCTGCTCCTATTTCATTGGCGCTCTGCATTGCTTTTTTTACGGTTATGGAAATATCATGGAGCTTTAAATCAAGAAATATACCTGCACTGGTCATATTTTTTATGGATTTGACAATATCAGGACCTTGTTTAATAAAAAGTTCAAGCCCTATTTTAAACATACCGACTTTTCCATCTAAAATCTTTACATATTCCAAAGCTTCTTTTTTTGAATTAAAATCAAGGGGAAAAACAATATAGTTCTTACAATCATCCTGGTAATTATTTTGTTCACGCATGAATTCTTCCTTTATTTAAAATATTGACCTTAATCCACCATCAAAAAATCTCGTTGCGCCTGTTCTCACAAGCAGATATAATGTTTTTGACTAAAAAAACTATCATCAACGAGGTGCCATATATTATGACACAAGGAGTATTACCATTCAAGCATGAAAAAAACCAGAAATCACTTTTTTATTGCTGTGTTAAAATCTCATATAAAGCAGGCAATTGACCTTATCTGGCTTGTAGATATTTTGGCTCTGCATTTTCTGCTAAAAAATGTAGTGTCCCGGCATATGCAACTTGCCCAAATAAAATTGAAAAGTGTAATAGTGGAAAAATTTATAATGACACTACAAGTCAAAATCAATAATGATACCGACAGGCTAATATCCTGATTTTATCATCATGCACCTGATAGACCAGGCGGTGTTTTTTATCAATACGCCTTGACCAGCATCCTGAGAGTTCATGTTTGAAGGATTCTGGTTTACCGGCTCCTTCAAATGGATTGTTATTTAAGCTGTAAAAGGGGTAAAGTTTTATAAAATGGGGTTTATTTAGCGCTTAGGCTAATAATATCAAGTACATCAGGCAAATATTTTCCTTGTTCCGAAGTAATCTCCTCGCGAAGATAAAACGGTATGACTTCAAGAAATTTAGACTTACTTGTTGGTACGTGCTCTATGAGAGCGTCAAGCATTGCTGGTCTTAACAATTTTTTATTATCTGGGATTTCGCCAAGCTCTCTCTGAATAACCTCAGTATCATACTTCATCAATTTTTCCCTGAGACTAATCCCTTCCGAAGATATATTATCAACGGTCGCTAATGATAGTTGTTGTACCGATTCTTTTTGTTCCGCCTCAGGGGCGGAATGATCCTCTGTAACTTTAATATCAGGTGTTTCTTTGGACAATTCATTAATCACTCCATCAAAGTTTACAGACATATCAGTCTCTGTATCAGATTCGGTTTTCAATTTATCAAGTTCCGTAATAATCGGTAAAATTTGGTTATCTGGATTTTTGAACCAATCAGTAGACCAAATACGTCGAATCTTCCAGCCAAGTCGTTCGAGAACAGCTTGTCTCAATCTATCCCTGTCTCGAACTGATTTAGCTGAATGATATGTAGCGCCATCACACTCTACACCCATAAGATAAGAACCTGAATTCCCTGGGTCACGCACAGCAATGTCAATAAAAAACCCTGCAACACCAACTTGAGGAACGCATTCAAATCCGTGCTGGCTAAGCTTTTCCATAACTGCAATTTCAAAATCACTATCAGGTGGTCTACCTGTTTCCGTTATTGTTTGGGACAGCTTACCAGACTCACAATACGCAAGAAAATCGCGCAAGGCTCTCACTCCTAGGCTTTTACTTCCATCAACAACAATATCAGTAGAGCTCATAGAGCTAAAGATATGCATACGTTTCCTTGACCGTGTAAAAAGTACGTTCAATCGTCGCCAACCAACATCAGAGTTAATCGGTCCAAATCGTTGTAGCACTTTTCCGCCAACATCAGCAGGTCCATATGTCATTGAAATAAGGATCACATCTCTCTCATCTCCCTGTACATTTTCAAGATTTTTTATAAATCGTGACTCATGGCTACAATCGTCTTTTTCCAGCAATTGCATTAGCAGAGGATCTTCTTTTGAAGCTTGATCTATACCACGCTCAACTTGATCCCTCTGTTCAGCATTCATGGTAACAATACCAATCGTTTCATCTGCATGATTCAAAAAATGGTTTTTGAGCTCTTCAATAATAGCTTCCGCTTCTCTATTATTTCTCCGTCCAGCAAAACACCCTCTCTCTAATCTATGGTAATTAATACCGAAAAAATCAGATTTATGGTTAGGAGATGGGAATATAACTAAATTATTATTATAAAAAGAATGGTTTGAAAATGCAATCAGACTTTCATGTTGTGAGCGATAGTGCCACCGTAAACGTCTTGAATTAAAAATAGGAAGAGTCGCATCAAGTATACTTTCAGATTCCTCGAGCCCAGTCGGGTCTTCTTCGTCTTCTTTTATCAATCGGTTAAAAAAATTTGTTGGTGGTAATTGTTTAGGGTCTCCAACTACGACTAATTGCTTCCCACGACCAATTGCCCCGACCGCGTCTTCTGGTTTAATCTGAGAAGCCTCGTCCATAACAACGACATCAAATTCAAACTTCCCTGGCTCAAGATATTGCGCAACTGACATTGGACCCATCATGAAACATGGCTTTAATGCCAACAAAGCATCGCCCGCCCTTCGAACAAGCTGCCGGATCGGAATATATCTTGATTTTTTCCCACATTCATGCTGTAGAAGATAAAGTCCGGTGTACTGACTAACACGACCACCTCCTCCACCTCTTGGCACAGCTATATTATCAACTCTTTCAGCTATTGCTTCTCTCTGCAATATTTTTAATTTTTCATCATATTCAGAAAATTGTTTCCGTAAAGTATTTTGATTAAAACTAGAAAATCTTGATAGTTCAGGAAACTGTCGGAAAATATCACGTGACAAAAAATCAAAAGTGCCAGCAAAATAGCCATCTAAGATATTAGTTGAGCTAACGAGATCTCCACATTCCACCGCTTTAGCCAAAGAGCTATAACCAATACGAACAAGATATGAACGCGCTCTGATATAATCCAAATATGTTTGCAAAGTTTCCTCATGCTCTAAAGCTATTGCATTTTTAGAGATGGTATCATTAATAGAATGACCTTTAAATAAAACCCACTCATCATAATTAAGATCAACTTTTTTTGCATATGCAGAATAAGCAATTTCATGCCTCCCGCAAAGTTCAGCCAATTTTTTTTTCAGCTTAAACAAATTATTAAACATATTAGTTGTAGGAGTTTTATATATTTTTTTGGAAACTGCTGTTCCTGATAAAACAGAATCCAAAATTTCCGCAAGAGCTATCGTGCTATTTGCCATATTAAGTCCAGCAGTATTATCTACATCAACACCTGCTTGCAACCCTAATCGGTCTTCGAACAGTTTGTAATCGTAATCCATATTCTCCCAAGAGACAACTTTATCGCGTAAACTTTGTAACTTTTGAATCTGTTGCAACCCTTGAAATAGGCTAAATTTATCTCCACTTAAGATAGGTTTACAGGCAGCCAAAGCTGCTTCTAGTTGTTCTTTTCTTTCCATAAGAATGCCCCCACTGGACCCTATGATCTCAGTAGAGGAATCTCCAAAATTTTTAAGCACCGATCTGAGGGAAGCGAATATCTTGAGAATATAATCCAGCTTTTGAAGGTGGTCTGATTTCCATAAAGATCTTACAGCACGACCTATTGAAATAGGCAAATTTAAAACAGAGTCTCCAAGCGCTACCATCTGACCAAAGCCTATTCCATAATAGGCGCGAACTGTTTTGTACCACCCTCTGATCTCTAATATGGTATCTATATCAGTAGATAACCCCTTAAAATGTTCTTTTAAAAGCACCTTAAGTTCACTGTTTGCTAAAATGCTTTCTTTTAACTCCATAAATTCAATAAGCCTATCTAATTTGGATTCAAGTATTGAAATTTTAATTTTGGGATTTAGCGCATAACTATACATTTCTTTTTTTGCAATTTTCCATTTCTTATTGAATATTTTAAAAAAACCTCCATTTGCAAGGGTTTGCTTTATGCCCTGCAAATGCTTTTTTGATGGTAATTGGTCAACTCTAAATTGTGCATTGAGTTCATTCCTGAGTGCTTGGGTAATTTCAAGTTCCTTTCGGAATACAGGTAATACTTCATCTAATTCTTCATTATCAAAAAGGTTATTTCTAAATTTCCAATATTTCGGTTGTAAAGCAGCAGAGATAGTAATAAACATCTTATATTCTTTAATACCTGTCGTGCTAAAACAGAATAGCGACCTGTAATCACTTGGAATATATTTGGTTAGTTTATCTTTTATAATTCTCACTTCATCTATTTTCAAAGACACTTGGTTCATACGAGCAACAATCTCAGAGGTTGAAATGTCGCGTTGAGGTTTTAATATTGATTCGAATGTAGTAATAGCATCAACAATTGAGTCAACAAATGATAGATCTCCCAATAATGACGAATTTATTCTACCAGAAAGTTCACTGTATAAAGATTGTATTTCATTAAACAGGTTGATGTAATCCTTGAATTTTGTTAACGATCCACCACGCAAGAGTGGAATTGCATCAATAAATTCGTTGCCAGTTAAAGTTGGTATTTTTTTCAAATCAGTTAATAATTTCTTTACATCACTAACTTTGTCAAACTGACCATCCTCATTGAGAGCAGGAAGGAAAGTGCGAATTTTATCTATTATTGAGGCAATATCTTTCAGAGTTTTAGTCCAATTAAGCAGTAATGGTTGAATTATTTCAAAATCAAAGATCTGAAGATCTGCGTTATTAACTCCAAACCAAGGATGACTGGTTAAACTTATTTTGTCTTGAGTAGCCACAACAGAAGAAGTATACCCTTCTGCAAAGATAGCTACTTGATCATATATTTCACGTTGTTTTGATGAATCAAAATTCTCTCCAGTAATACCTTCTGGATGAATGAATTCAGGGCTAATTTTAATTTTCTGTCTATAACGAGTAGCAGTCATAAGTACTTCGTGTACCGTCTTACCAGTGTTTTTAAATGGCTGATTTATGCATTCAACATAGTTCTTAAGTTTTGTTTTTAAATCTTCATATCGTGCTACATCGGCATTAATATCTGCAGGTACACGATGCGAGCCATGTTGCTCAATCCTGTGAGCTATATCAGCAATAATTTTTCGTTTCTGGGTTTTATGAGAATGTAATTCAAGGCAAAATTCTCCCAATCCTGATTTATCTAACCGTTGTTTTACAACTTCCAGGGCAGCAAGTTTTTCAGCAACAAATAGGATTCGTTTCTTTTGAGCTAATAGTGCTGCAATCAAATTTGTAATCGTCTGACTTTTACCAGTCCCTGGAGGTCCCTCAATCACAAGATTTTTTCCATTCACAACATCAATCACTGCACTATGTTGTGAACTATCAGCGTCTTCAATAAGTGGATATTTTTGATGCACGTGCTCAATCTCATCTATTTCATACTCAACCGAAAAACCAGAATCAAAGGATTCCTCTGCATCAGTGTCTGTTCCATCATGACCGTTTAAAAATTTTGCTATTATTGGATGAGATAAGATATTATGCTGTTCAGGCCAATGGTTTGGATTGAGATCCAAATACATGAGAAGCTTAGAAAAGTTGAGAAGAGTTAGAGTAATATTACGGTACACTTTCCATTGCGGTTTTTCAACGGCAAGAACTTCACGAACTGCTTGAAAATATTCATCAGGTAAAATGTTTTCATCTAAATCCGGCAGTGCGACATTAAAATCTATCGCTAATTTTTCACGCAAAGATAGATTTGGTAAGATATCTTCACCGGAATAACTAAGAGTATATTGATATGTCCGTGTCGAAGCATTTATTTTCCCTTTATCCAGTTGAACTGGGAATAAAAATAAAGGAGCTATATATTTTTTATCACGGTCATACCATTCAAGGAATCCAAGTACTAAGTACAAAATATTTGATCCTGTCTCTTCTATAGCTGTTTTAGCTTTCTGGCGCAATCCTCTGAGTCGAGTCTCGAGTTCATAAGGATAAAACAATGTCTGAATTTCATAATCTGCATGTTTCTCCTCTATTCCTAAGCCATAACCAGCATTCTCTGGTACTTCGTAAGATGTATCATAGCCAAGTACACGTGCCCATTCAGAAGCAGAAGGATCATTCTTAATACGCCTCTCAAATTGATTCTCTTTGTCTATAATTATATACCCTGTTTCAATCAAATCATCACGAGTTGGTTCAGGAATCGCTTTAAAAGACATATCTTTTCCAGATAGAAGAGTTTT
>Ga0256845_1003697_pt1 | contig 10223 bp, 5 predicted proteins | sample RiftiametaG_FD_189101 | JGI IMG/M metagenome (GOLD analysis project Ga0256845, IMG submission 189101) | Tube worm associated microbial communities from hydrothermal vent at the East Pacific Rise, Pacific Ocean - Riftia | ecosystem: Host-associated > Annelida > Integument > Unclassified ... | reverse complement strand
GATGATGTGGAATTACATTCAAGCCTCATTACTTTGTGGAGCCACTACCGTGCTTTACGATGGCAGCCCAGCATATCCCAATATGGATGCTATGTGGCATTTTATTGAAGAAGCAAAAATTACTCATTTTGGTACAAGTGCCGGATTTATTGCGGCTAGCATGCAAGCTAAAGTAACACCTTCGAAAAGCCATAACCTCAACTCGTTAAGGTCCATTGGCTCCACAGGCTCTCCCCTTTCACCCGAAAACTTCGATTGGATTTACCAAAAAGTAAAGCCAGACGTTTGGCTAACCTCCATTAGCGGTGGCACCGATGTATGCAGTGCTTTTGTAGGGGGCAACCCTTTAGTACCAGTATACCAAGGTGAGATACAATGCCGAGCACTAGGCTGCAAACTAGAAGCCTTTGATGAAAATGGCCAACCTGTTATTGATAGTATGGGCGAAATGGTAATTACCGAACCGATGCCTTCGATGCCCATTTGTTTTTGGGGTGACAAAAATTTCGAAAAATACTCACAAAGCTATTTTGAGATGTACCCTGGCATCTGGCGACATGGAGATTGGACAGCAATAACAGATCGTAGCTCAGTAATAATTTATGGCAGATCAGATTCTACTTTAAACCGAGGTGGTATTAGGATAGGCACTAGCGAAATTTACCGAGCAGTAGAAGCACTAGATTTCGTTGAAGATAGCCTTGTTATTTATCTAGATAAAAACGAACAAGATTACATGCCTTTATTCGTGGTTTTAAAAGATGGGTTAAATCTAACGGAGGAGGCAATAAAAACAATAAAAACCACTATTAGAAAAGCTTATACCCCACGCCATGTACCAGATAAAATCATCCAAATAAACGAAGTTCCTTATACTATCAGTGGTAAAAAAATGGAAACTCCCATTAAGAAAATCTTACAAGGACAAGATGCAACTAAAGTGATTAGTAAAGATGCTATGCGCAACCCAGAGGCATTAGAGTTCTTTATTTCATTCAAAAACACTTCCCCCTAATTTAGCGAATTACCGCAGAATTTTCTTTGCGACCTTTGAGTAAATCTTAGCGTTCTTTGCGGTAAAGTTTTGCGTTCTTTGCGGTTAAATATACGACCATGAAAAAATCAGAAATAAATTTTAGAATACAATTAGATGAGCAAAATGTACCTGAAACCATCCAATGGGATGCTACAGACAAACCAGGTAAAGTTGACCATACTAAGGCCATAACCATTGGCATTTGGGATGATGCTGAAAAAAACACGCTCCGCCTAGACCTCTGGACCAAAGAAATGCCTGTGGACGAAATGAAAATGTTTTACCTAGATGCCCTAAGTGGAATGGCACAAAGCATTTTATCCGCCACAGGCGATGAAAACATGGCCAATAGCATTACAGCACTTTGCGATAAACTGGGCAAAGGCTTGGAAAAAAGTTTTAAAGGAAATTAAATGGTGTTGCATCATCGATAAATTACACATTATGTAAAGGCATAAAAAGCCAAAAAAGCATTAAAAATAGCCCTTATAGTTTTTCATAGCGTAATTTTTTACGTAGGTTTAGAAATAAATTAAAAATAATTTAACCAAAATAAAGATTTAATATGAAAAAACTATTACTGAAGAAAAGCATTTTTAGCGCTCTTTTCTTGCTATTAAGCTTTTCGCTAATGGCTCAAACGACCCATATAGAAGGTAATATTACCGATGCCGGGGGAGAGCCTTTAGGTGGCGTTAATATTTTGGTAAAAGGCCAAGTAATTGGTACTGTTACCGATATCGATGGAAATTATGCATTTGATGTGCATACAGCACCTCCTTTAACCATTATAGTATCAATGGTTGGGTTTGCTTCGCAAGAATTGGATATTACCATTGCGGACAACAAGGAATTAGATGTAACATTAGAAGAACAAATGATAATGGGCCAAGAAGTAGTAGTTTCTGCTTCGAGAATGGAACAAAGCATCATGGAGTCTCCTGTTTCAATTGAAAAAATGGGAATCCTTGCCATTAGGAATACAGCTTCGGACTCTTATTATAAGGGAATAGCGAACTTAAAGGGAGTTGATATGACTAGTAGTAGTATTAATTTTCAAATCTTTAATGCACGTGGTTTTAACTCTACAGGTAATACTCGCTTTGTACAATTAGTAGATGGAATGGACACTCAAGCTCCAGCCCTTAACTTCCCCGTTGGTAGTTTAAATGGACCTTCTGATCTTGACGTTGAAAGTGTTGAATTTATTCCTGGTGCTGCATCGGCTCTATACGGACCTAATGCATTTAATGGCATACTATTAATAAACAGTAAAAACCCATTCGATTACCAAGGTTTAAGTGTAACAGGCAAACTAAGCGTTAACCACTTAGGTGATTCAGATTTAAATAATGAAGACGCCATTACAAACCCAGAAAACAAATCTTTTGGCCCTGGTGGAGCACAACCTATGTACGAAACATCCATCCGTTATGCGAAAGCATTTAATAACAAGTTAGCTTTTAAATTAAACTTTACCTACAGTGGAGCTACCGATTGGTATGGAACTAGTATGCAAGATAGAAATGCATCTAGCACACCAACTGGATTTAGCTATAACCCAGGGGCAGATAGGTTGCATGCATTTGGAGATGAGGTAGCTATTAATTTAGGGCTTTTAAAAGCAAGTGGTGCTTTTAACTCAACAGTAAACGCTTTAGGATTAGATATAAATTTATTACCCAGTACAACAGTATCTAGAACGCCCTATTTAGAACAGGATATTGTTGATTATGGTGCAAAAAACTTAAAATATGGAGGAGGTTTATTTTATCGAATTACAGACAAAATAGAAGTTTCGTATAATTATAGCTTTGGAGGAGGAACTTCTGTCTATACAGGAGCTCAACGGTACTCTCTAAAAAACTTCAATATTCAATCGCATAAATTAGAATTTAGAGGAAGTGACTTTTTTATAAGAGCCTATGCCACGCTTGAAAACTCTGGAAATTCTTATATTGCCGATTTAACAGGTGTATTAATTAACGATCAATGGAGAGCTAATAGCACATGGTTTGGCTTATATGGTGTAAACTACCTGGTTGCAAAACAACTTCAAGGTAAAGGTGACGAAGATGCCCACACCTTTGCTAGAGGCCAAGCAGATGGACTTTCTCCTGTAGATGGAAACAAAAGGCTTATTCCTGGCACTCCAGAATTTCAAGCAGCTTTAGATAAGGCCACATCAAGCACTATCCCAAATGGCTCTAAATTTGCAGATAAGAGTGCACTATACCATTTAGAAGGACAGTATAATTTTAAAAAAGAAATCCATTTTATGGATTTAATAGCAGGTGGGTCTTACCAAGTGTATGATTTGCGTTCCAATGGAACACTCTTCCCTGATACGCCTGAGAACCCAATAACCATTGCAGAATTTGGTGCTTTTGCACAAGCTTCTAAAGCATTAATGAATGAAAAATTAAGGCTTACTGGATCGTTACGTTTTGATAAAAATGAAAATTTTAAAGGCCAAATAAATCCTAGATTATCTGCCGTAATTAAAGCTGCTCCTGATCATAATATCAGAATGTCGTTTCAAACAGGTTTTAGAAACCCAACTACACAAGGTCAACATATTGATTTAAATGTAGTTTCAGCCCGACTATTGGGTGGACTTAAATATTATAGAGACCAACGTGATATATTTACAAATGCCTACACAATGGCTTCGGTAAATGCATTTGTTGACAAGTTTGCCAATGAAGCCAATGGAGATGGTTCTCAATTAGGAAACCCAGAGTACTTGAGCCTACTAGTGCCTTATAGCGAAGCTGATGTGCCTGAAGTAAAGCCAGAAAAAATTACATCTTTCGAACTTGGATACAGGGCACTTATCGATAACAAAATTTTACTAGACCTTGTAGGGTATTATAATATCTATGATGATTTTATTACGCAAGTTCAAATGCGGAAATCAGCGGGAGTAATTGATATTGAAGGAGTATCAGCAGACCCTACAAACCCAGATTATTGGGGTATTCACCCTAATACTGAGCAAAATATTAGAAATGCTCAAACATTACTAACTCCTATAACTACTCAGGGGCAAGAAAATACTTTTCAGACCTATACCAATTTTAATAAACAAGTTACAGGGGCAGGAGCTGCCATTGGTATAGATTATATGTTAGGTAGAGGCTATACCATAGGTAGTAATTATAACTGGAACAAACTTATCTCAGAATTGGATGAAAATTTCTTAAATGATTTCAACACTCCTGAGCATAAAATAAATGTTTCTTTTAGCAATAGAAAAGTGACTGACAAACTTGGATTTTCAGTTGCTTATCGATACCAAACTGCCTTTAGATGGGAAGCTTCATTTGGACGAGGCAATGTGCCAGCTGTTGGAACTGTAGATGCTCAACTAAGTTATAAGTTAAGTGGAATGCGTTCAATCTTAAAATTAGGAGGCTCTAATTTATTAAACACACGTAATGTGTTAAATTATGGAGGCCCAACATTAGGAGCTATATACTACTTATCCTTAACATTTGACGAATTATTGAACTAAGATAAAAATGAAGAAATTAAATATATTATTAATTGCAGGTTTAATAGCTACTGTAAGTAGCTGTACCTATACATTTCCTGAAGACGAAGCACCAACTGCTGGCAGTGCAGATTTCACAAAAGTAGTAGCAGTTGGGAACTCACTAACTGCAGGTTATATGAACGGGGCATTATACAATGATGGGCAAGCTGCCTCATATGCTAACATTGTAGCTCAGCAAATTAAGTTGAATGGTGGCGGAGATTTTAATCAGCCAGATATTGACGCGCAAGATGGTTACTTCGGCTTAGCACCAGATGGGCAAACAATTTTAGGAAGGTTGCATTTAGTTAACCCTGCAAGTCCAGCACCAGCTCCAATTGATCAAGGACAAGCTATTACTCCTTTTGGAGGAGATAAAGGTTCTTTAAACAATTTTGGAATACCAGGCATACGAATTATTCATGCTGGTATTGCAGGATATGGAATGGCAAATCCTTATTTCGGTCGATTTGCATCTGATCCAGCAACAACATCGCAATTGGCAGATGCAACAGCAGCTAATGGCTCATTCTTTATGTTTTGGTTAGGAAGTAACGATGCTCTTGGCTATGCTTTAGATGGCGCAACTGGAGATACAGGAGGCAATAACTCAGATATTATGACCCCCGTAGCCGACTTTGATGCTGCCTATACAGCTGCCATTGATGCAATGACTGCCAATGGAGCTAAAGGTATCGTAGCTAACATTCCAAGTATTAACGACATTCCTCATTTTACAACTGTACCTTGGAATGCGATCCCTATGGATCAAGCTACTGCAGATGTTGCAAATGCAGGATATGATGCCACCTACAACGCAGGTTTAGATCTTGCAGTTAGTGTTGGAGCAATAACACAAGCAGAAGCTGATTACAGATATATTCATTTTGTTGAAGGAGACAATGGTGCTGTTATCCAAGATGAAACTTTAACTAATTTATCTTCATTTGGTTTACCAAGTATGAGAATGGCGTCTTCAGATGATTTAATCACTTTATCTGCTGGTGCTGTATTAGGAACTTTGGAGGACTCCAACAAACCTGGTTCAGTAATTGGTGTTGGTTTTCCATTAGCGGAACAATACACACTTACCGAAGCAAATCAAAATGATATTGCGAAAAGAATTGCGGATTTTAATGCGGTTATTAAATCTATAGCTGATAGCAATAGTGACTTAGCTTTATTAGATATTAATGCCATTTTTGCAGATTTTGCACAGAATGGAACAAGTGTAAATGGTGCTGGTATGGATGCTTCCATTTTGCCTCCTTTCGGAGCATTTTCGTTAGATGGGGTACACCCAAATCAACGAGGGTCTGCCTATGTTGCAAGTTTATTTATTGATAAAATAAATGAAGTATTTGGATCCAACATACCCAATGTAAACCCTAATAATTGGGCTGGTAACGCATTGCCTGTACCTTAATCTGGTAAGGTAATAATAGGGTTGCAATTCTAAATTGCAACCCTATTATTTTTTAAAGACCTTCTATCTAACCTAACACAAAACCATGCTGTGGTAAGCTGCCTTATTGTTAAGACACTACCCTTGAAATAGCATAAAACCGATTAAAATCTAATTATGAAAAAATAGTACTAATGAAGGGCATTTTTAGCTTGCTTTTCCTGTTTGCAACCATTTCATTAATGGCCCAAACAACACATATCGAAGGAAAGATTATCGATGAAGGAGGAGAACCTCTTGGAGGTGTAAATATTTTAGTAAAAGGCCAGGTAATTGGAACCGTTACCGATATTGATGGAAATTATGCATTTGATGTGCACACAGCGCCTCCTCTTACTATTATCGTTTCAATGGTTGGGTTTGCTTCGCAAGAACTAAACATTACTAATGCAGACAATACTGGATTAGATGTAACACTAGAAGAACAAATGATAATGGGCCAAGAAGTAGTAGTTTCTGCTTCTAGAATGGAGCAAAGTATTATGGAATCTCCTGTTTCTATTGAAAAAATGGGAATTCTAGCCATTAAAAACACTGCATCCGATTCTTATTATAAAGCCATTGCGAATCTAAAAGGAGTTGATATGACCACAAGCAGTATCAACTTTCAGGTTTTTAATGCACGTGGATTTAACTCTACGGGTAATACACGTTTTGTGCAATTAGTAGATGGTATGGATACGCAAGCCCCTGCTCTTAATTTCCCAATAGGTGGCCTAAATGGGCCTTCTGACCTTGACGTAGAAAGTGTAGAATTTATACCTGGTGCGGCTTCAGCCTTATATGGACCCAATGCCTTTAATGGAATTTTACTTATAAACAGTAAAAACCCATTTGATTACCAAGGCCTAAGTGTAACAGCAAAGTTAAGTATGAACCACATTGGCGATTCCGACCTTAATACAGAAGACGCAGTTACCAACCCAAACAACGAAGCATTTGGCCCTGGTAGTGCACAGCCTATGTATGAAGCATCTATAAGGTATGCCAAAGCTTTTAATAACAAATTAGCATTTAAAGCCAACTTTACTTACAGTGGAGCCACGGATTGGTATGGCACAAGCATGCAAGATAGAAATGTTGCAAACACACCAGCAGGGTTTAGCTATAATCCTGGAGCAGATAGAATTCACGCTTTTGGTGATGAAGTAGCCATTAACTTAGGTTTACTAAAAGCAAGTGGGCCTTTAATTCTACTGCAAATGCGCTAGGCTTAGACCCTTCGCTTCTACCTAGTACTGTAGTATCAAGAACGCCTTACTTAGAGCAAGATATTGTTGATTATAACGCAAAAAACATAAAGTACGGTGCAGGTTTATTTTATAGAATTACTGATAAAATAGAAGTGTCGTATAATTTCGGCTATGGAGGAGGAACTTCTGTATATACAGGAGCTCAACGCTATTCAATTAAAGACTTTAGCATTACTTCGCACAAACTTGAATTTAGAGGGAGCGACTTTTTTATTAGAGCCTATGCCACGTTAGAAAATTCTGGAAGTTCGTATATAGCTGATTTAACAGGTGTTTTAATTAATGACCAATGGCGAGCCAATAGTACGTGGTTTGGACTTTATGGAGTAAATTATCTAATTGCTAAACAACTGCAAGGCAGAGGAGACGAAGATGCGCATACGTATGCAAGAGGGCAAGCAGATGGCCTATCTCCTATCGATGGAAATAAAAGACCAGAACCTGGATCTCCCGAGTTTAAAGCAGCATTTGATAAAGCTACCTCAGATGTAATTCCTAAGGGATCTAAGTTTTCAGATAAAAGTGCCTTATACCACTTAGAAGGACAGTATAATTTTAAAAAAGAAATCCATTTTATGGACTTAATGGCCGGAGGATCCTACCAAGTGTATGATTTACGATCTAATGGAACTATTTTTCCAGATACACCGGATGCACCAATAACAATTTCTGAGTATGGCGCATTTGTACAAGCTTCTAAAGCGTTAATAAACGAAAAATTGAGATTAACAGGATCTTTACGCTATGATAAAAACGAGAACTTTAATGGGCAAATTAACCCTCGCCTCTCAGCGGTTATTAAGGCAGCTCCTAATCATAACATTAGAATGTCGTTTCAAACTGGCTTCAGAAACCCAACTACCCAGGGGCAACATATTGATTTAAATGTAGTTTCTGCAAGGCTTTTAGGAGGACTTAAATATTATAGAGATAGGCACGATATCTTTAATAATGCTTACACATTAACTTCTGTAAATGCTTTTGCTTCTAAGTTTGGTAAAGAAGCAGGTGGAGACGGTGCTCAATTAGGTAACCCAGATTATTTAGATTTATTAGTTCCTATAACTGAAGCCGAAACAGCCGAAGTGATACCAGAGCAAATAACCTCTTTTGAATTAGGTTATAAATCATTAATAAACAACAAGTTAATGTTAGATATTGTTGGGTATTATAATATCTACAATAATTTTATCACGCAAGTTGCTATGAGAAAAGCATCTGGTGCGATTAATATACCTTCAAATACAAGTAGCGACCCTAATGACCCTGATTTCTGGGGATACCAACCAGAAACGGAGCAAAATATAAGAAATGCACAAACCTTATTAACGCCTATTACTACCGAAGGCATGGAAAACACATTTTCTACTTATACCAATGTTGAAAACCAAATTAAAGGTGCTGGCGCTGCCATTGGAATAGATTATATGCTAGGCCGTGGATATACCATTGGTTCCAATTATAACTGGAACAAACTACTAGATAATGGATTTAATGATAACGATCAAAATGACTTTAATACACCAGAACACAAAGTAAATTTTTCGTTTAGCAATAGAAAGGTTACTGATAACCTAGGTTTTAATGTCGCTTTTAGATGGCAAACTAGCTATTTCTGGGGAGCAGGGTTTGGATCAGGCACAGTTCCTGCTGTGGGCACTGTAGATGCACAACTAAGCTATAAATTAAGCAGCTTGCGATCAGTGCTTAAAGTTGGAGGATCTAATTTATTAAACAACCGACACGTGCTTAATTATGGTGGACCAACGTTAGGAGCCATCTATTATGTTTCATTAACGTTTGATGAACTATTAAACTAAGCCAAAGATTTTAACAGATGAAATATATATACATACTATTACTATCAGGAATTATAGCTACCACAAGTAGTTGTACCTATACATTTCCTGAAGATGAAGTACCCACTTCGGGCACAGCGGATTTTACAAAACTAGTTACCGTTGGCAACTCACTTACTGCGGGTTATATGGATGGAGCTTTATACGATGCAGGCCAAGAAGCCTCATTTGCGAATATCTTAGCCACTCAAATGCAATTAGTAGGCAGCGGTGAATTTAACCAACCAGATATTAATGCAGTAGATGGCGATTTTGGATTTTCAGGTGGAGCATATGGCAGGTTATATTTAAAAAACCCAGCAAGCCCAGCTCCCTCTCCAATTATACCTGGCCAAGCTATTACTGATTATTCAGGCGATAGAAGTGCTTTGAATAATATTAGTGTACCAGGGATTAAGATCACGGAAGCTGTTTTTCCAGGTTATGGAAACCCTGCGAATGGACCAGGTAATTACAACCCCTACTTCAGCAGATTTGCGTCTTCGCCAACAACTACATTTATAGCAGATGCAGCAGCAGCCAACGGCACGTTCATTACCTTTTGGTTAGGAGCCAACGATGTACTTGGCTATGCCCTTGCCGGTGCTACTGGTAACATCGATGGACAAAACAGAGGTAATTTAACGTCAGTAGCTGATTTTACCGCAGCTTATACTGCATGTATCTCAATTCTTTTTTCTGATGGGCAAAAAGGAATTATAGCTAACATACCAAACATAAACGATATACCACATTTTACTACAGTTCCCTGGAATGCAATTCCTATGGATCAAGCTACTGCAGATGCAGTAAATGGAAGCTATGCTCCTTATAATGGAGGATTAGATTTAATGGTTCAAGCTCAAATAATTACCCAAGAAGAAGCAGATCTTCGTTACGTAGTTTTCAAAGATGGAGCCAATGGAATTGTAATTTTTGATACTAATCTCACCGATTTAACTCCATATAACCCAGGTTTAGTAAGCATGCGAATGGCTAATTCTGATGATTTAATTACATTATCCGCAGGAACTGTTCTAGGCCTTCCTGCAAATGCACCTGTTGGTGTTGCGACTCCATTAGGCGAAGAATA
>Ga0256845_1003696_pt1 | contig 10230 bp, 11 predicted proteins | sample RiftiametaG_FD_189101 | JGI IMG/M metagenome (GOLD analysis project Ga0256845, IMG submission 189101) | Tube worm associated microbial communities from hydrothermal vent at the East Pacific Rise, Pacific Ocean - Riftia | ecosystem: Host-associated > Annelida > Integument > Unclassified ... | reverse complement strand
GTAAAATCAGGTAGGTCGGGAACTCTTCGTTCGCTTCATGAATTTATGGATAGAGTAAATCATAACTTTGCCGTAAGAATGTATAATGGTGACTTATCTATTGAAAACACAAAAACAACAAGAGGTAAGGAGTATAAACTATTAAACCTACCCCTATGTTTTATCGGAAGAATAGAAAAATACATTCAAGAATTTATGACTTGAAAATAACCATATACTATCCAAAAGCAATTAATTTCTAACTAGCCCAAAAGTGCTGAACTTCGTGTCATGAACTTCGTGTCAGGCAGTGTCAGGCACAAAAGTAAAAGTCAAGTTTTTTTATGTGATTTGTGTATGCAATAAAAAAGCTTTGTGTCATGCGAGAAATTTTGTTTTGCTTAGATAAGCATAATAATTAATTTTGTCTGGGTTTGTTATACTCTTGTAATTTTTGTTCAATGAATTTCTTAACATTATTCCAATTCATAGGCTTAAGTATTTTTAGAGATTCATCACCGTCTGCATCTGAAAAATATGATAAACTCTTTAATACAAGAAAAGTTGAACCGTCATAATATTTTTGTTTGTAAAAATTTAAAATTTCTTCCAATTTATAATATTGCAATAAAAAATACAGATCAATAAAATCTTTTTTTGTCCCTCTTCCCGTGATTGCTGATAGTTTCATTGCTGCAATGTCTTTCTTATCGGCAAGCAATAAACCATCAATACTAATCGGAGCATTTAACCATTTATAATGATAATTAACAATATCTACCTTAATCCCATCTATTAAATAAATATTTATATTTTGAGATTTTTTTAAAACCGTTATTTTACCTATTCTATTTAATTGTTTTAAAATTGTCAGTTCATCGACATTGATTTTTCCAAATAAATCAATGTCAACAGAGATTCTATGACCTATCTGTAAAGCTAAAGATGTTCCTCCGACTAAATATAAGTTTGAAAACTCCGGTATCTCTTGTAATTTTTTTAAAAGTTCCAATGTTTTGGAATCGATTGTTTCATAGAATAACATAAAAATTTTTCCTCAGGAATATTCGATAAAAGTGCGATAAATGACATCGATTTTTTATCCAAGTCCCTTATACTGACTGCCGTTTTGCCTATTTCAGAAATTCCGTAATAATTTTTGATTATCTTCCAATCATCTATTAAACCGTAATCCAACACCCTTTGAATTAACAATTTTTTGTTTTTCGTTAAATCCAATTTACTTCTATCAATATCCCAAAATAAATGCTCCGACAGGTTATTTATTATGAGTCTTTCATCCGTTTTTTTCATCATTATAATGATAAATAGAATTTGTTATTTTGTCAACAAGAAATTTATACCTAAAACTTTAATAAAAATCTACTACAATGCCTAATATATTTATTCTAACCGCATTAAGCTCAAATAAAATACTGCACAGTTTCGTTGTTGAAGTTCAGAAACAGATTAGACTCTTATCCCCCAAAAACCAATTTTTGTGTATGGTACTAAAATCTAAAAGAAAAGAAGGATATAAAATATTATATTTTCCCCACACCTTTTTTACTATATGCAATCTTCTCTATTTTATTGTTTTGGAGATCTGTTATAAGTAAAATTTAAGTTTATGAAACATTTTACACCCAAATCGCACAAATAATGGTATCGCAATACTATCATTGATGCTTTTCATTAGAATTGCAATACTATTTTGATTGAATTATCAGCTTTATTTTTTTAATAAACTGACTCCAATTACACTTGTATATATCTAAGAAATATTATTCCAACTTGTTATTTTTATGTTTTCTCGAATATGATTTTTTCCCCCTCCGTATATCAGTTGAGCAATAACTTCAATATCGCTAATTTTTTTTAAATATTTTAAATTTTCAAAAAATGAGCTTGAAATTGTTTGGCTTGATTTAACCTCTATAGCTCTTATATTTAAACCCATATCCAATAAAAAATCAATTTCCTTTCCTTTATTATCCCTAAAATAGTAAATATTATCGGGCATTGAATTATTAAAATTATTTTTTAATAATTCCGAATAAACATAAGTCTCAAAAATAGCCCCTCTTAACGGATGAAATTCTAATTGTTTAGCAGAACTAATTCCAAGAAGATAACTGACTAAACCGGTATCAAGAAAAAACAATTTAGGTGCTTTAATTATTCTCTTATTAAAATTTTTATAAAAGGGTTGAACTCGTTTTATAATATAACTTGTTTCAAGAATACTCAACCATTTGTTTATGGTATTGTTGGATACACCGCAATCATTGGAAAGAGCATTCATGTTTAATATCTGACCAGTTCTACCCGCACATAGTTTTAAAAATATTTGGAATTTTGAAAGATCTTGAACATTTATTAACTGCCTTAAATCTCTTTCAATATATGTATTGACATAAAATTCCATTGCATTAAACGGCTTAAGTTCTTTATCGAAAATACGAGGATAAAAACCAGTTCTCAAAATTTCATTTAAGTCCAAAGAAGTTTTATTTTGATATATTTCTCTGAATGAAAACGGTAAAAGTTTGATAATTGCAGTTCTACCCGCTAACGATTGAGTTAAATTGCTCATCAACTCAAACTGTTGACTACCTGTTAAAATAAACATTCCCGCTATGTCTTTTTCATCTACAATTGTTTGTATATACGATGTTAACTCAGGGACCCTTTGTATTTCATCTATTATTGCACCATTTGGATAATTGTTTAAAAAGCCTATCGGATCATTTTTCGCAAAATCTCTATTCTCAATATTTTCAAGCGAAATATAAGGATGTTTCTTAAATAACATTTTGCTCAAAGTAGTTTTACCCGATTGTCTCGGTCCCGTAATAGTAATAACGGGATACTGTTTACTAAATTCAATGACTTTTTTTTCAATTGTTCTTCTTAACATTCTTAACATAAAAATATCATATCACAATCGGTACAGATTTTCAATCGGATTGAAAATCTGTACCGATAATTTTTATGTATGGCATGAAAATTTCAAAAATTTAGCATGAAATAATATTGCACATACAATAAAACAGCGTAATTGGGTTGACTTTGTTACAAAGGATTTCGTGTTGTAAGGATTTCGTGGATTTCGTGTCAGACCTTTACCTTTATCCGTTGAGCCATAAACGTTTACCTCCATTAATTTTAAATGGAAAATTTTAGGAAAAAATTCTATTTTTAAAATATGCAGTTTATTTAACACTTACGTTCATTTATGAAATCAAAATAACTTTTTTTATCATTAATTTGTTTAAGTTCAAAAAAAATCGCAATGACTATCGGCATACAGTTAAGTCCTAAATTATAGTACTTTTCTGCTTGTAACTTATTGTTTCCTATCCATTTTATAGAAATAAAGAATAAACAAGTAATTATCATAACAATTCCTACAGACATTATTGATAGTATATGTTGTTTGAATTTCTTCGGATTGACAAATAGTTTCTGCTCTTTTTTGGATATTTTTTTAATATCACCCATGCTACTAAAAGCAAAACTAAATCCCATAAAGAAAATACCCGACCCGACTTCATCAATAAAATTATCAGGACGAAACATAGAACCATGAAAAACATAATAAATTGCAGGGATAGTAAATAGGTAGGATATATAATGAAAGTAGTGAAATATTTTTGCCATTTTATTTCCTTTTTATATTATTCTTCTCATTTTGACTCCTATTTTAATGTATTAACACCTCTTCATGGTTCCTCTTCTTTAATGTGTGTTAACGGTCGGAGATATAAAACGTTTTGCATTTCAAAGTACAAAACATTCAGTTTACACTAAAGTTGAATCGTGCTATACCCCTCGTGTTTATTACTATTTAGGCTATTATTTTTATACATTTGTGGTAATTAGCTATTCTATTCCAAAAGCAATTCTAAAACCTTCAACAATTTTATTATCAATAGTATTGGAATGCCCTCCATTACCAGAGATGACTGTTGCATTTTTTGATTGTAAGAATTGTATTTCAGAATCTGTTAGTTTCCCAACTTGATTGTCGGTTTTACCGTACACATAAGTAACTTTAGAAAGGCTTGGAATACTATTTAGAATTTGTGTAAATCTATTTTTAGCAATACCGGCAGCGAGTCTATACATATTCCTTATGGTAACATCCGGTTGTTCCGAGGGTATAATTGGTAAATCACCATTGGTAAAAGCCCCACCTTTTCCTTGGCTAAATCGAGTCCAATAAGCTTCATTCATATCAAGTCTACCGACCATAATTAAATATTTATCGGCAACATCTATACCTTTTGTAGCAATAAGTTGTTGTGTTACAAAAGCACCGTATGATATTCCAAGGACATAAACTGTCTTGTGTTGATCTTTAAAATACTTTACAACTTTGTATAATGTCTCTACAGTTTCAGTATCATAACCAATTGCATCATTAAATGAAATATCATTAGAGGTAAAAAGGCTTGGTGATAATGTTTGTTTTTGATGAACATTAACACGCAAGATATTTGATGTATTAACATTTTCTAATATTTCATCAAATTCTGTTGTGGCAAGAGCGATTTGCGGTCCTCCTTGTGTGTTCACCAATACAACTGATGCATTTTCATCTCCGTTAAAGTAGATGAGATTTTTTATTTCTTGAGATATCCCATTTTTAGGTACAATTTCAATATTTTCACCGTTTTCACAAGAAATTATAAAAAGTGTAATTAAAAAGACTATAATTAATTTTGTTGTTTTTATCATTCAGTAACCTCCCTCCTGTCTAATAAACTTGTATTTCCATTGGGTTCTTTATTATACCATTATTTAATAAAGAAGTCATTGTTGATACAAGCCTAAAATTTTAATTGACCTTTCTATTTTCTAAAGGCTCTTATAAAAAAAAATAAACTTATCAATATTGTAACCGCTAATAATAAAAACGCTCTTTTGATATGAGTATCACCAAAGCCAAAGTCTCCTATATTTACAATGGTAATACCAGAAACAAAAATTATAAAAGCAATCAATAAATTTTTCTTTTTTTTTGTCATAATATTTTGATTATTTTACAAACTTAATATCTTCTAATAATTCATAAAACATGGGCTCATCTTTACTGTATCTCAATTTAAGTATTTGTCCCTCAATAGCTTTTTTTTCAACTCCAAAAATATGTTGAATTAATGGTCCTTGAATCAATTTTCCTTCTATATTTTTTGCATTCCCACCAAGGACAATAAATTCTATTGTATATGCATACGTCCCATCATTCATTTGAACACTCTCTGTTATAGTTCCAACCGTTTCTACCCAATTAACTTGGTTTCTATTAGATATTTCTGAATCTAAACTATATTTATGCTTTATGGCAGAACAATTACTTATTAATAATCCCATAGAAACTAACAGGGATAACACTAAAACTTTTGTTATATTATCATATATCCTTTTTTCCATAATGATATTTCCTATTTAATGAAAGCTAAGATGCGTGCATCGTGCATAGTTATTGTTCTTATACCACTAAATTGGGTGTATAAGAACAGTCGTTTATACTTTTTTTTATCATTCATTAACCTTTTGTTTAAAAAACCATCAAATAGGCTACCGCCGTTGAGGTTTTGCCTGTTTTAACTAATATGTTTGTATATATCATAAAACCCTTATTGACAGGCGGTTTAGATTGTTCCCGACAAAAAGGTTTCATCTGTTTTTTTGCCTGCCAACGTTATTTATTAAAACATAAATAAAAAAAAATGTAAAGACCTGAAATTTTCATAAAAAGTGTGACGAAATGCTCAAAAAACATATTTATAACAAGTTAAAAGATTGAGCTAAATGAAAATGTATACTCTTTGATAACGCAGTGATTGAGAACTTAACACAGTTATAATAGTCTTAATTGAGCATTGCATTAGATTTTGATTAAAATTTCAGGTAAAGATACTTGGGTTTTTTATATACGAAACTTTTCTATTAAAATAATAAAAAACATAGAAAAAAAAAAAGTTTTATTGTAGAATTGTATTTAAAAATATAAAAATAAGGAGAACTTAATGAAAACATTAACAATTCAAGGTGATGTTTTAAAAACCGTAGTCGTTGCAATGTCAAATTCGGAGATTTTTGGTTCAATTAGCGAAGCTATACTGACAAAAATAGCTGAAAAGGCTGAATTAGATCAATTTGAAGATAATGAAGTAATAATAAAGCAAAAAACAGTATCTGATTCTTTTTTTCTTTTAATCAAGGGTGAAGTTGCAATAATAACTACTAATTCATCGGATGAAACTACGGAATTAGGACGAATAAAGGGACATAGTGTTATAGGCGATATAGGTTTATTGCTTGAACAGCCTCGAACGGCAACGATAAAATCAATTGGTTCATCTATGTTATTAAAATTTGATCGTTCTATTTTTGATTATATCGCAAAGAACCATTCGGAGTTTGGAATCGCACTCAGTAAATTTTTAGCCTTAAGGGTTCAACAACTTTCCAATAGAATTTCTTTACCTGAATTTGATCCTAAGACAGATGCTCCTACGTCAGAAGTCATTAAGATGATTCCCTTTGACTTTATAATCAGACATAGGGTTTTACCTCTCGTAATAGATAAAAAAACAATAAAAATCGGTTTGGTAAATAATCCAAATCAAAAAGTATTAACGGCAATTCATAACCATTTACCCGGACTTGAATTAAAATTATTACATATAAATAATAGTACCTTTGACGACTATGTTCAATCTTTCTCTGGTGTCGAAGATTGGTATGCAACAAAACTCGATGATAGTAAAGTAGAAAGTAAAGCGAAGCGTGTAACACCATCAAAGTTAAATTCATTGCTTAAGCGAATTATTGCTGAGGGAGCTTCCGATTTACACCTTTCGGCAGGTCAAATCCCAAGATGGAGACTCAATGGCGAGATTTCTCCTCTCGAAGGGACTAAGATGATAACAGAAACTGAAGTTTATGACTTACTAACTCCGGTTATGACAAAGAGAGCAATAAAAGAATTTCATGAGCAAAAAGACGTTGATTTTGCATATTCCATAAACGATATAGGTAGATTTAGGGTAAATATGTTCCATGAAGATAATGGTGTGAGTGCATCGTTGAGAGTTATTCCTTCAAATATTCTTACCTTTGAACAGTTAGGTATCCCCGAACCGGTCAAAAAATTATGTGAGCTATCAAAGGGTTTAATTCTTGTAACAGGTCCAACTGGCTCGGGTAAATCAACTACGTTAGCCTCAATGATAGACTATATAAACAAAAATAGAAAGCTTCATATAATAACAATTGAAGATCCTATAGAATTTATTCATCATAGCGATAAGGCACTTGTAACACAAAGAGAAATTGGAGACAGTGCTTCGGGATTTGCACGGGCTTTGAGGGCAGCATTAAGAGAAGACCCTGACGTTGTTCTCGTTGGTGAGTTAAGAGATCTTGAAACCATTGCCTTGGCTCTTGAGATTGCCAATACGGGTCACCTTGTATTAGGAACGCTTCACACAAGTTCAGCTATAGGTACGGTGAACAGAGTTATTGATGTATTTCCGGTAGATCAGCAAAACCAGATTAGAACAACTCTCAGCGAAACTCTTCAAGGTGTAATAGCCCAAGCTCTTTGTAAAAACATTCGTGGAGGACGGGTTGCCGCATTTGAAGTTATGATTAATAATATGGCTATATCAAGTCTCATAAGAGAAGAAAAAACAATTCAAATTCAATCTGTAATGCAGACAACAAGAGACATCGGAAATTCCTTCTTAAATGACGATTTGTATAGACTTGCTAATGAAAGGAAAATTGATCAAAATGAGGCAATGTCAAAATCAATAAATAAGGATGATCTTGCAAGACGGTTGGGCGTACAATATAATCCTAATAAAAGATATTAGATTATTACGTTTAACTTAAAGATTAAGGTAATGAAAAAATTTAGTGCAGAAGAAATATATTGAAAAAAAATTCCCTTTTTAATAGCGAAGAGGCTGTTTTGGAAACAGCTAATACTGTTCTTGAACAAAACAAAACAGCCTCGACGATAAATAAAAACGATTATATCTTTCTTAGAAAAAGCTATAAAAAAATATATAAACAGTTAAAGTTATTGGTTAAGATGGGTGATATTCAACAAAATAAGCTCAATAAATTAAACGAAAAGCTTGATAATCAGAATATACTTATAAAAAAAACCTTTGGAAGATATCTCTCGGATGATATTGTCGAATGTATTTTGGATTCACCGCAAGGTGCTGCACTTGGAGGCGAGAAAAGAGTCGTAACTATACTTTTAACGGATATAAGAGGCTTTACTGCCATTACAGAGAGAGAAACAGCTGAAAATATTGTAGGAATGCTTAATATTTATCTTGAAATAATGACTGAGATTATTTTTAAATACGGAGGCACTATTGATGAGTTTATAGGAGACAGTATTCTTGTAATATTTGGAGCACCCTTGAAAAGTAAAGACCATGCAGACAGATCAATAGCCTGTGCAATAGAAATGCAAAATGCTATGAATTTGGTAAATAAAAAGAATTTTGCATTGGGTTTCCCTGAAATTGAAATGGGAATAGGGGTCAATACCGGTGAGTTAATTGTAGGTAATATTGGATCTGATAAGAGAGCAAAGTATGCGGTAGTAGGTAGTAATGTAAACTTGGCTTCAAGAATAGAGTCATATACCGTGGGAGGACAAATTTTTATTTCAGAGAGTACATTAGATATGTGTCAAAACAAGATTAAAATAGATTCTTACTTTGAAGCCAAACCAAAGGGCGTAGCAAAATCTATAAAAATATACGATATAAGTGCTATTGAAGGTAGTATAAAAAAGTATTTGAATATAAAAAAAGATAAATATATTATGTTAAAAAAAAATATTCCGATAAATATATCATGCTTTGACGGTAAACATGGGACAGATGAGGTTTTTAAAGGTAATATATTAAAAATAAATACTCGTGAAGCTTTGATAAAAACTCAAAAAATAATACCACAATTTACAAATCTTAATATTTCTCTTGTGAAAAACATTTCGCTAAAAAAAAAAACGACTTTGTATGGTAAAATAACAAATAAACTGGATAATAAAAATAATGCCGTAAATTGTGAATACAATGTCCGTTTTACATCCGTACCTGAAAATTTTGGAGAGATTATTAAAAGATATGAAGAATAAAGATATACTTAAAACGCAAAGCTTAAAGAAAATATATAATGGTATTCCCGTTGTCAACAATATTAATATTGAAATTTCCGCAGGACAAATTATAGGACTCTTAGGAAGAAACGGAGCCGGCAAAACCACAACATTTTTGATGTTATCAGGTATAATTAAACCAGATTACGGGACAGTTTTATTGAATGATGAAAATATTAACGAGATGCCATCACATATAAGAGCAGAAAAAGGTCTTATATATCTCCCTCAGCAACATTCCATCTTTCTCAAAGCTTCAACTTTCCAAAATTTATTTATGATCCTTGAGCTTTATATGAGTGAATCGAAGGCAAAGATTAAAGCGAAAGAACTTTTGGAAGAATTTGGTCTTATGCATATTAAAGATTCGGACTCTCATTCATTATCGGGCGGAGAAAAAAGAAGATTAGAAATCGCAAGAGCTTTAATAATGAAACCTAAATTTCTTTTTCTTGACGAGCCTTTTACAGGCATAGATCCAATTACAATTCTTGAAATACAACAAATTCTTTTAAAATTAAAAGAAAAAAATATTGGGATAATTATTACGGATCATAACGTTAAGGATACATTCCGAATTACAGATAGAGTATATATTCTACAAAAAGGACAAATTCTCAGCTCAGGCTCACCGGAAAAAATAATCTCGGAGTCAAAAACAAGAGCACTTTTTCTCGGGAATGACTTTAACTGGACAAAATAAGGATAAATTTAAGGACAAATTGATTGGGTGATTGTGCTAAACATTAATTTGGATAAAACTTAAAAAAAATTGGTATAAGAGTTATGGATACAAAAGAATAGAGTATTAACAGCGGAAAACCTAATTTAAAATAATCCGTAAACTTATAACCACCTGCACTATACACAATAATATTTGTTTGATAACCGTAAGGCGTAAGAAAACTACCACTTGAACCGTATGCGACAGCCATAATAAAGGGTATAGGAGAAACAGCCAGAGATATTGAAATCGAATAAGCAAAAGGAAAAACAATAGCGGCAGCTGCACTATTTGTGATAAATTCAGATAATATACGAGTTAAAAT
>Ga0256845_1003695_pt1 | contig 10230 bp, 11 predicted proteins | sample RiftiametaG_FD_189101 | JGI IMG/M metagenome (GOLD analysis project Ga0256845, IMG submission 189101) | Tube worm associated microbial communities from hydrothermal vent at the East Pacific Rise, Pacific Ocean - Riftia | ecosystem: Host-associated > Annelida > Integument > Unclassified ... | reverse complement strand
CATCACGCGATGTTACAATATCACTTTGTTTAGATGCCCATGCACCGAGTTTACTTCCATCTGGTCGAGAGTCAAAATAACCATCAGATAAATTCTTTGCCAATTTTTCTGCATTTCCTTTGATGATGATTTGCTGCTCTAACCCTGCCCAAAAAAAGGACAAACAAATATTATTATTTTGCGCAATGGCTTTTCCTTTTTCAGAATTATAATTGGTGTAAAAAATAAATCCTTCCCAAGTAAATTTTTTGAGTAAAACAACCCTGTTTTTCGGGAATCCGTCTAATCCAATAGAAGAAATTGTCATGGCATTGGCTTCATCTACCATATTGGCTTCATCCGCAGTTAAAAACCAAGTTTGGAATAATTCCATCGGATTTTCTGGACAGTTATCTTCTAATAATTCTTGTTTTTTATAATTTTTTCTATGGTTACTTAAGTCTTTTTGCATAATCTAAAAATTGATTAGATAAACCTTCTCTTTTTACTACTAAAATGCCATTTTTATTAATTAAAAATGCAGTTGGTAATGCTTGGGCATTATAGATAATCTTTAATGGGCTTTTATTACCGATAAAATCTGAAATAAAAGTGTAATCAGCCTCATATTTATTCTTCAGTAATTGTAGTTTTTTTAAATTTTCACAAGGTTCAAAAACAACAATTTCTAGTTTGTTTTTATTAATATCTGTATAAAATTTTTTCAATTCATTTCTTCCATATTGACCAATACATTTCATTCCGCCATACAATAGTAAAATGTTTTTACCATTTAATTCTGATAATTGAAATTTTTCTCCACTAGATTTGAATGAATTGAAATTTAAAATAGGATCTCCTACTTTAATTTGTTTACTCTTAAGGTAAAGTGAAAGTGTTATACCGTTTTCTGACTCCTTGTTTTCTTTTGACAACTTATTATAAACTTTCTGTAACCTTTGTTTTGAAATATCACTTCTTACCATAAATAGTCTTTCTAACCCACTTTTTGTTGAAGAGTATTTAATAGCAGCATTTACGTTTTCAATATTAGCTTTTTTATTAATCGCACTTCTTATATTAAATAAGCTATCTTTTTTATGGGGGTATTTAGATTGGTATTTATAAATTTCATTCATTCGATTATCTAGATTCTCCCAGATTTTATTATCAACTTTTAAATATTCTTCTTCTGTTATTTTGTTTTTACAAGAACTAAACAAGGTGATAAAACAAAGCAGAATAAAGGTGTAATATTTTTTTTTCATTTTATAATATTTTAATCGTTTGACATTAGTTAAATATATATCTTATTCCTATGGAGTTTCTAATACCAGATGTAACATTATTTTTTGCTAAATGATAGGCACTTTCTAAGACTAAAGCAAAATTTTTAACTTCTTTTAGAGGTGTGATTTCTATGTTTAAAGGGAAATAAAAACTCTCAACGGTGTTTGTATTATTGCTAAATGGGTAAGTTACAACTCCAATACCAAAATTTAGATTGTAGTTTTCTTTTGATACAAATTGATATTGTAATTGTGCCGATGCACTGAATTCTTTCCCTAAATCGTCATTGATACGAATTTCTGTACTAATTTTTTCTGATAACCCAAAACTAAGACCTATTTCTGCATCAAAATAACCAGTAATTTTAACTTGACTAAAAGCTGTAATTGATGTAAAAAGTAAAATTGTTAAAAATATTTTTTTCATAATGTTTCTGTTAGTGTAAAAATAGTAATTTCTGGGCGTACATTAAAACGTATTTGTTTAATACAGCCTAAAGCTCTATTTATATACAAAGTTCTTCCATCGTATAAATCAATTTCACCAGCACTATAACGTTTGTTTTTTACGGGTAAAATAAGAGGTGGTAAAAAAGGTGCTTTTACTTGTCCTCCATGTGTGTGGCCAGATAAAATCCAACTATTGTAGCCTTTCCAAATATTTAAGTCACACACATCTGGGTTGTGACAAAGTGCGATATTCGCATTGTTTTTATCAAAATTCTCCATTGTTTTCTTCGGATAAAAATTAGTTCCCCAATAATCATCAAAACCAATAAAGTTGAGTCCATTTGATTCTTCTTGTTGATTTCTTAATATCGTAATTCCTGCATCTGTTGTAATTTTAGTAATTTCATCAGCAACCTTACTGTTATTCCACCCTTTATGACCGTAATCGTGATTTCCTAACACGCCAAATGTACCTAGTTTTCCTAAAACAACGTGTTGTAAAACATCTTTTAGTTGTGTAAATTGTAGTTTGCTTTCGTAGGTTGTATAATCGCCAGTATAAACCACAAAATCTGGATTTAGTTTTTTTGTTTTTTGTAGTGATTTTATGATGTAATTATAATCGAATTTAGTGCCAATATGCATATCAGAAATTTGCACTAATGTTTTGCCAACTAAATGTTTGGGTAAGTTTTTAATTGGCATTTTTTTATGCACAAACTCTAACCAAAAAGGTTCAATTTGCCAAGAATAAAGCCCCGTAAGAAAACTCAATCCGAGAGTTGTTAAAAGGCTTTTTTTGATGAACTTTCTGCGTTTCATTTATTTTTTTCTTATCAACCATAACCCCATAAAAGTAATGAACCCATTTAGTGGTAATATTTCCCAGTGGAATTTATATAAACCTATTACACTTTCTGGTAATTGTGTAATAAAATAAGTGGAGGTAATGGCAAGTAGTGCTACAATCCACGCATATTTGTCTTTAATTTTGTGTTTTGTAAAAATACCAAAAGCAAAGAGCCCTAATAAAGGCCCGTAAGTAAAGGTGGCGAATTTAAAAAGGTTTCCTACTACATTTCCGTCTAAATTATTGAAGATAATAACAACAATAATTAGTAAAATAGAGATACCAATATGTACTTTTTTTCGTAATGGTTTTTGAACTTCTTTGGGTTTATTTTCGATATTTAAAAAGTCGACAGAAAAAGAAGTTGTCAATGAAGTTAAAGCAGAATCTGCGCTAGAATAAGCTGCAGCAATTAATCCGACGATAAAAACAACAGATAATGTAATGCCTAAACCTTGATTCATAGCTATTTCTGGAAATAGTAAATCGGTTCTTGTACGTCCGTCAACAACAGGGATTTCTACGCCAAATTTCTCTGCATAAATAAATAATAAAGCGCCTAAAGATAAAAACACAAAATTTACAAAAACCAATAAAGTAATCATAGTTGTCATGTTTTTTTGAGCATCTTTTTTAGTTTTACAGGTCAAGTTTTTTTGCATCATATCTTGGTCTAATCCTGTCATAGTAATGGCAATAAAAATTCCTCCAATAAAATATTTCCAAAAATAAGTAGTGGAATTAACATCATCAAAAAAGAAGATTTTACTTTTACTTGCAAAGGCATCAGAATTTAAAAACTCAATATACGTCCAATCTAATTTCTGGTTGATTAAATAAATAGCAACTCCAACGGCGGTTAACATAGCTAAAGTTTGTAAAGTATCTGTCCAAACAATAGTTTTGATACCACCTCTAAAAGTATATACCCAAATAAGTAAAATAGAAATAACTACGGTTACCCAAAATGGAACTCCTAAAGATTCGAAAACAATATATTGCATGGATAAGGCAACTAAAAAGAGTCTGAAAGAAGCACCTGTAACTCTAGAAAGCATAAAAAATGCAGCACCAGTTTTGTAACTTACATTGCCAAACCGTTGTTCTAAATATTGATAAATTGAAGTTACGTTTAGCTTGTAATAGATTGGAAGTAGTACTATTATAATAAAAAATGTACCAACAAAAAAGCCAAAAACGCCTTGCATATAGGCAAATTGTTGTCCGCCAATCATTCCAGGTACTGATATAAATGTAACGCCAGAGAGTGTGGCGCCAATCATTCCGAAGGCAACTACATACCAAGGTGACTGTTTGTTTGCTTTGAAAAAAGTTTCGTTAGAATCGTTTTTTCCTGTTAAAAAGGAGACGAATAATAACAAACCAAAATATCCCAGAATTATTAATAAAATATGAATTGGTTGCATTCTTAAATTTAAAAATTAGTGTTACGAAGATAGGATTTTATTTGTAAAATTGTAATTTCGCAACCATGGATTTTTCATCTAAATTATTAGAAAATGCTGTAAACGAAGTGTCTCGATTACCAGGAATTGGTAAACGTACGGCATTACGTTTGGTGTTACACTTATTACGGCAACCCAAAGAGCATACAAGTTATTTGGCAACTGCTTTAACGAGTTTACGGAATGATGTAAAATCTTGCGAGAAATGCCATAATATTTCGGATACCGTTTTGTGTGATATTTGTAAAAACCCAAAGCGGAACCCTGATATTATCTGTGTAGTAGAAGATATTAGAGATGTGATGGCAATTGAGAGTACGGCACAGTTTAATGGTTTGTATCATGTTTTGGGAGGGAAAATTTCTCCGATTGAAGGTATTGGTCCTCAAAATTTACAGATAGATTCTTTGGTAAGAAAAGTAAAAGAAGGTGAAGTAAAAGAATTGATTTTTGCATTAAGCTCTACAATGGAAGGAGATACTACCAATTTTTATATTTACAAACAGATTGAAAAATGTAATATTACTACTTCAACAATTGCACGAGGAATATCGGTAGGTGATGAATTAGAATACGCCGACGAAATTACTTTAGGACGTAGTATTGTAAATAGAATACCTTTTGAGCAGTCTATAAAATCATAAAAAAAAACTCACTTATTATAGTGAGTTTTTAGTTTTTTGAAATTCATCAATTTATAGTCTTTTCCAGACTTCTTTGTGTGTAGAGGTTACACCTTGATAAGTGTTAGAACTTTCTGTGTAGAAAGTATTATTACTGTTTTCGAAATTTATGTTAAACGGCTTCCATTCACCATTGTCATAAGTTTTATAAATATTATTTTCTTTAATCCACTGTCCATTCTCTGTTTCAGAAATGCAATCTCCATTATTAATTTCAAAATGATTAAAGGTATATGTTTCGGTTTTTTTAAATTCTACTATAGGTCTTTTATCGCAATCAGTAGTTGTGTCTATTCCGTTTCTAATAACCTGGTGTCTTTGCCATTTTCCAATAAGTGGGTCTGAACTTGGGTCGTCGTCATTTGATTGACAAGAAATAATTGAAGCTCCTATTAGAATGAATACTAGTAATTTTTTCATAATTATATGTTTTTGATGTTAGATCTCAAAAGTATATATGTAATGAAAATGATGCAATACCTATGTATAGGTATATTTTTATTCATCCTCCTCCAATAATTTTTCTTCAAATGTATCCCAATCTTTTTTAGTTCTTATTTTTTTGTAGAGTTTTATACTCATCATCAATAAAATAGACACTAAAACGATACCAACAACACCCCAAATCCAATTGATAGCATTTTTTAAAACGACTAAAAATACAATGGCAAACAAAAGAATCGTAGCCACTTCGTTAAAGATTCGAAGTTTAAAAGAGGTGTGTTTTACCATATTATTTTGTAGCTGTTTGTAAATTGAGTGGCAAGCTCCATGATAAAAATAGAGAACAATTACAAAAGAAAGTTTTACCAACATCCAAGGTTGTTCTAGGTAAATAGGATTTTTATATAACAACCAAAAAGCAAAAAAACTGGCTAAAATTGCCGATGGCCATGTAATAATATACCACAAACGTTTGCTCATTAATTTGTATTGTGTTTGTAAAATTTCTTTGGCAGGTGCTGGTTTTTTTTCTGCTTCTGCATGATAAATAAATAAACGAACGATATAAAACAAACCTGCAAACCAGGTAATTACAAAGATAATGTGTAGTGATTTTACATATAAAAAATCCATAACGTATATTTTTAGTTACTAAAATTATTAGCTGAATACCTGTAAACAGAAGGTTATCCGATCCATTTGTCAATCCAGTTATTCATTATTTGTACCCAATCGTCATTATCATTCATACAAGGAATATGTTTGTAATGACTACCACCAGCATTTAAAAATTGTTTTTTTCCTTCAATCGCAATTTCTTCTAAGGTTTCTAGGCAATCGGCAACAAAGGCAGGAGTAATTACTGCTAATTTTCTCTTCCCTTCTTCATTATGCAAACGTACAAATTCAAAATCAGTATAGGGTTTTAACCAAGGATCTTTTAACATTCTCGATTGAAAAGAGTTGCTATAAGTTCCTTCTTTTAATTGTAAAAGTTTAACAATTTCTTTAGTAGTTTCAAAGCACTGTTGTCGGTAACAAGTGTCTATGGAAGCAGAATCTATACTACAACAATCTTTATTTGTAATAAGTTTAATGTGGTTATTTGTTGGGTCTGCTTTGATGATGTGGCGTTCTGGCAATCCGTGGTAAGAAAACAAAATATGGTCATATTCAAAATCCTGTAAATGCTTTTTAATGTTGCTACTCATTACTTTTATGTAATCAGGATGATTGTAAAAAGAAGGTAACACCGTTGTTTTTACTAATGGATAGTATTTTTCACGGATTTCCTCAACTTTTACTGTAACCGTTTCTGTAGATGACATTGCAAAATGCGGATATAACGGAACAATTAAAATGTCATCAACACCTTTATCTGTAAGAGTTTTGAGGCCTTTTTGAATACTCATGCTTCCGTAGCGCATTGCCAAAGCAATAGGGATAGTAGATTTTTCTTGTACTTTTTTTGTAAAACGTTCAGAAATTACAACTAACGGAGATCCTTCTTTCCACCAAATTTTTTTATAGGCTGCTGCTGCTTTTTTAGGTCTGGTTTGCAGAATAATTCCTTTTATCAGTAAAAAACGTTTCCAGTACGGAATGTCAATTACACGCTCATCCATTAAAAATTCGTTTAAATATTTTTTAACATCTTTTACAGAAGTGCTTTCTGGTGAGCCGAGGTTTATAAGTAAAACTCCTTTCATTTATGTGTCTTTTTGTTTTGTTGATTAGTGGTTTCATAAAGTGTAATTGCCAAACTATGAATTACATTCATAGAAGAATTTGCCCCATACATCGGTATGGCAACTGTAGCGTCTGCTAAATGTATGTTTTCTATTCCGTTTCGCTCACTTCCTAAAAGCAATACTATTTTTTGATGATTTGTAAAATCGTATTGCTGAATGTCAATACTTTTATCTGTAATTTCGATACCTATAATAGTATTTCCTTCTTTTTTTAATTGATGAATAAGTGTTGAAAAATCATGATATCTATCATGCGGAATTTGTTGTAAAGTATTTCTAGCTGTTTTTTTTACAATTCTATTTTCTACGGATGGAGAGCTTTCGTGTAAATAGATTTTTTCTACACCAAAACTTTCTGAAATTCGAAAGCACATGCCAATATTTTCAGGTGTTCTAATGGCGTCACAAACAATAGTAATAGGAAATTGCTGTTGTTTGTTTTTTATTTCTGAATGATGTAACTGTTTCATTTTTAAGAGTCTTTGCTGATGACATACTGTTTAGGTGTGGTGCCAAATTTCTTTTTAAATGCAGCAATAAAATGACTTGCAGTACTATATCCAACTTTAAGGCCCACTTCGTTTACATTATATTTTTTGCTTTCTAAAAGTTTTTTAGCATGTTCCATTTTGTAATCAAATAAAAAACTATACACAGTGTCTCCGTAAATTTGCTTGAAGCCTTCTTTCAGTTTTTTTAAATTTAGCCCTATTTCATTAGAAAGATCTTGTAAACTTGGTGGTTCTGCCATTCTAGAGATAATAATGTCTTTTGCTTTTCTAATTTTTATTACATTTTCTTCATCCACTAAAAAAGGGCAATACTCTCCGTTAGCATCTTCTTCTTTTTGAAAATGTAAACTTAATAATTCATATACTTTCCCTTTGATGTATAAATTTTTGATAGAATTGTTAATGCTTGGATTGATAATTTGTTGTAAAACCTCAAAAACTCTAGGTTTAATACTACTATCATCATAATATTTTTTCTGATTATTTTGCTCACTTAAAAAAGGAATATAACTCGCTTCTTTAGAAAAAAGCGAATGAAAGTTTTTAATAGAAATCAACAAAGAAACGGATGCTGTTTTTGGGAGTATATCTAGTTGTATTGGTAATTTTTGTTGTGGATTATATAGTAAAATAACACGTTTATCTAAGACGTTAAAAGTGTAAGTTCCTTGATTAAAAAGAAATTTTATATTGCCCTTTAAACAAAAATGGATTTGAATAAAAGTACTATCAATTTCTCGTTCAAACTGCTGTAGATTTTCGCTATCATTTTGAAAATAAAGTATATAAAATCCGTTTTCAATATAAATTTCTTCTGTTGGATTTATTGCGATACTTTTTGCCATTAGAATATTTACTTTTTAAAACAATATTATTTAGAATAATTCTATATTAACAAATTGCTATTACTTGAATTGTCAGCAAAAGTAATCTTTTTAGTGATTTTATAATTAAAAAATAGTTAAAAAATAAAAAGCGACATTTATAGTTCTTTAAGCGATACTTTTATAAAAACAAACTATTTATTTTTGAAAAACTTTTTAAAAGGTTCAATGCAAACAGAAAGAGAACATACTAATTTATACAATATTGGTGTAAGCTACAAAAAAGCGGATGCGCAAATAAGAGGAAGTTTTTCTTTATCCAAAGAAAATCAAATAGCATTGTTACACGAGGCTAAACAAAACGGAATTGACGGTATTTTTGTACTTTCTACTTGTAATAGAACAGAAATTACAGGTTTGGTAGCACATCCTTTTAAGTTAATTAGTTTGCTGTGTAAATACTCTGATGGTTCTGTAGAAGATTTTGTAAAAGTATCTAATGTATATAAAAACAAAGAAGCGATACATCATTTATTTAGAATAGGTACAGGTTTAGAAAGTCAGATTTTAGGTGATTATGAAATTGTGGGTCAATTGCGTCAATCTTTTAAATTAGCAAAAAAAGAAGGAACTATAAATGCCTATTTTGAGCGTTTGTTAAATAGTATTATGCAAGCGAGTAAACAGGTTAAGAATAAAACAAAATTAAGTTCTGGCACTACATCAGTTTCGTATGCTGCCATTCAATATATAATTAATAATGTGCCTGGTTATAATACTAAAAGTATTTTAGCCTTCGGATTGGGTAAAATGGGAAAACATACCTGTAAAAATTTAGTAGAATATACAGGTAATGAGAGGCTGACTTTAATTAATAGAACCGAAGAAAAAACAGATAAATTTCTAATTGAAAATCCATCAATTAGAAAAGGATTTTTTAAAAATTTAGCATCAGAAATTGTAAAAGCAGATATTTTAATTGTTTCTACAGGTGCAAATTTTCCAACCATTACATCAGAACATATTTCGTCAGAAAAAAAAATGTGGATTTTAGATTTATCAATGCCTGCAAATGTTTCTGAGGATGTTAAAAATTTTAAAAACACTACTGTAATAAATGTAGATGAATTGTCTAAGGTAACCGATGAAACTCTAGCAAAACGTCAGCAAGAAATTCCTTTTGCAGAAGCAATCATAGAGAAAAACTCTCAAGAGTTTACAGAGTGGTTAAATCATCGTAGATTTGTGCCAGCAATAAGTGCGTTAAAACAATCGTTAGAAGAAATTCAAAAAAATGAAATCGCATTTCATCGCAAAAAAATAAAAGGTTTTGATGAAGAGCAAGCAACAGCAATTACATCAAGATTTATACAAAAAATAACAACACAATTTGTGAAGCACTTGAAGGATGAAAAAACTTCGGTACCAGAAAGTATTCAAGTAATGAATAGTGTTTTTGAAACAAAGTAAAATCAATGCAAAAGGTAATTAGAATAGGAACTCGCGATAGCGAATTGGCATTATGGCAAGCCAATGAAGTGAAAAGTAAATTAGAAGAATTAGGCTATAAAACAACGATTGTTCCAATAAAATCAACAGGAGATTTAGTTCAAAACAAACCCTTGTACGAACTCGGAATTACAGGCATTTTTACCAAAAACTTAGACATTGCAATGTTGAATGATGAGATTGATATCGCAGTACATTCATTAAAAGATGTTCCTACGGTTTTACCAGAAGGCATTGTACAAGCAGCAGTTTTAAGAAGAGGGAATTATAGCGATATTTTGGTTTTAAAGGACAACGAAGAGTTTTTCGGTCAACCCAACGGAATTATCGCCACAGGGAGTTTGCGTAGAAAAGCACAGTGGTTACACCGATATCCAACACATAAAGTAGTTGGCTTACGAGGAAATATAAATAAACGTTTAGAGAAACTAAATGATAACGATTGGGACGGAGCTATTTTTGCAGCGGCAGGG
>Ga0256845_1003694_pt1 | contig 10231 bp, 9 predicted proteins | sample RiftiametaG_FD_189101 | JGI IMG/M metagenome (GOLD analysis project Ga0256845, IMG submission 189101) | Tube worm associated microbial communities from hydrothermal vent at the East Pacific Rise, Pacific Ocean - Riftia | ecosystem: Host-associated > Annelida > Integument > Unclassified ... | reverse complement strand
CTCATAACCCAAAGGTCGTAGGTTCAAATCCTACCCCCGCTACCAATTTTTCAAAAAACTGATAATATTTTATATAACACAATTACGGCCCTTTTGTTTCCCCAGATAAAGCAAATCATCAGCATCTTTTATTACAGAATCAATGGTTTTTCCTTCAGAATAAACTGCTACTCCGAATGTCATAGTTATATTAAGTATTATGCCCTTAAAATCGAAGACTGAATTTGCAATTACAGATCTGACCTTTTCTGTAACTATTTTGCCACCCTCAATATTTGTTTCCGGATATACAAAAAGAAATTCTTCTCCACCCCATCTCCCTACAAAATCCTGCTTTCTGATCGTAGACCTGATCAGTTTTGAGATCTCAATCAGGACAAAGTCCCCACAATCATGCCCATGGGTGTCATTAAATTTTTTAAAGTGGTCAATATCACACATAACAATACAGAATGGCTGATCTGTTCTTTCAGATCTGATAAGTTCGCTATTGAGCACTTCTATCATCTTTCTTCTGTTGTGAAGTTTTGTTAACGGATCCATGATTGCAGCTTCTTCAAGTTTTTGACGTGTTCTTGCTTTAAAAACGGCTGAAATTGCATGCTCTCTGACTCTCATCAGCTTTTTTGCGTCAGATCTTGTGAAGGCTTCCGGATTTGTCATGTTTTCAAGAATAAAGAAACCGTCAACATCTTTTCCAAATGTAATGGTCATTGCGATCATTGATTCCGGGATATCGATTTTCGGTGTAATCTCCTTTGTTGAATTTTTTGTAAATTTATGGTGAACATAAATACCTTCATCATATTCCTCGCCACATTTAACATAGCGGTCAAATGCATCATTAAAGGAGAGCTGTATACCGGATTTAGTAATATCTTCATAACCTCTGGAAACATGATGTACAAATTTCTTGAGAGATCTATCGTAAGTAAGGATAACCCCTTTTTCAGCCTGCGGAAACAGGATCATTGTCTGGTTCAATAAGACACTGAGAAGCTTATCAAAGTCTATCTCTTTATTGATATTAGCAACGATCCTGTCTGTGGTTTCAAGTTCTTCGGTTCTCTCAGCAACTTGTTTTTCAAGTTCTATCCCCCGCCTTCTTAAAGTTCTTATCCTTAATCCAAGAAGAAAAGCAATAATCCCTATAACTATAATTAAAATAAAAATATTAAACCACAACGTCTTGTAAAAAAATGGTTTTTGCAAGAATTCCATTTTTACATTCCCGGAGTTCCATACACCATCATTATTAACAGCCTTAACTCTGAAAATATATTTTCCGGGGGGAAGTGTCGTATAAGACACTTCCCGTTCTGTTGTTAATCCAGACCAATCCTCATCGAACCCTTCCAGTTTGTAATTATATTGAACTTTATGGGGAATAACATAACTTAAAGCAGTATAAGCAAAAGTAAGACGCTTATAATTTGGTGAAAGGATTTTGATTTGTAAAGGGGGAAGTTTTTTATTATCAATTCGAACAAATTCAATAAGGAGTGGCGGCGGTTTTTCATTAAGAGGAATATTCAATGTGTCGATCAATGCAACTCCCATTAATGTCGGAAACAAATTGACACCTTTATTCGATTGGATTGCCCAGGATACGGGGGTGGGAGAATCGAGAAGTCCGTCCAAATTGTTATATAATGTTACTTTTGTGTACTTCAACTTGTTCTCTGCAATCCTGATCAGATCAGATCTTTTCGCAATGAATATTCCTGATTCGGAAACCATCCAAAGATTTCCACGTCTGTCTTCAATTACTTGAAATATTGCTATTTCCGGAAGACCGCTTTGTTTAGTGAAATTATAAAATCTATTGTTAGAATAAATTGACAATCCTCTGCTTGTCGAAAGCCATTTGATCTTTTCAGAATCCTCATAAATTCTGAAGACAATATTTGAATTTAACCCGTCCTTGACATTCAAGGTTTTGAATACTCCGTCTTTCCATATTGAAATTCCTCCACCGTTAGTTGTTATCCAGAGATTTTTTTCAGAGTCTTCGGTAATACTTAAAATGTATTCGTTAGAAAGCCCGTCCTTTTTTGAAAATGTTTTAATTACTGATTTTCTGTTAATATTATTCAGTCCGTTTGAAGTACCTATCCAGATATTCCCTTTGTGATCCTCGATCGAGATTCTGCAACGGTCGCTTGTTAGCCCGTCTGCAGATGTGTAATTTTTTATTCTTCCTTTCATAAATGTAACAAGACCGAGATCGCTGTAAGTGCTGATCCAAAATTTCCCACGGGAGTCTTTGTTAATATGACGTATCCTTATTCCTTTTAAATAGTCTGTGATTTTTTGCCTGACGAACTGTCTGTTCTTAAGAATTGAGAGACCCCCGTCAGTACCAATCCAAAAAACATTCTCACTTTCCTGGAAAATAGAATTGACTTTATCATGAATAAGTCCCTGCTTTGTTGTCAAAGATATAAATTTACCATTACTTAGTTTGTTAATACCACCTCTTGAGGTTGCGATCCAAAGATTTCCTTCCTTGTCTTCCAATACATCGGATACCTGATTGTTACTCAACCCGTTGTCTTCAGAATATCTGCAAAATTTATTATTATAGTACCTGAACAATCCGGAATCGGTTCCTATCCACATGCAATTGGTTTTGTCAGACCAGAGTGATGTTATTGTTTTTGCCTGAAAATCTTTATAGTGCGAAAAATTTAATAAGGATTTGTTCTTTATTAAATACAAACCATCATTTTTTGTACCTATCCATATATCGTTATTTTTATCTTTCAAAACAGATGTAACAACTACATTTCCGATCTTATCTAAAAGAGGGATATTCTTACGTTTCTCATTGGAATAGACGGAAACGCCTCCGGTAGAAGTAGATATCCATAATTGTCCATTTTCTTCTCGATAGATCATCTCAATGCTTGTGCCGTTAAAAAAACCACCTAAAGGGAGAGAAATCTTTCCTTTTTGATCAAGCTTTAACAATCCGTTTCCAGAACCGATCCACAAATTGCCGGACCTGTCAACCGAAAGAGATTTGATGATATTATTTTTGAGCTCCGAACTGTTGAACATTTCAAATGTGTTGTTTTTGTATCTGGCAATCCCTTCTCCGTTAGTACCGATCCACATCTCATGATCTTTTCCTAATATCAGCGTTGTGACAGAATTGCTTTCAAAGCCCCGATCTTCATATTTTGAATATGTAAAAAAATTTATTCCATCAAATCTAACAAGCCCGTTGAATGTTCCGATCCAGATATACCCATTATGATCCTGAAAGATGTCGTTAATAGAATCTGAAGGCAGACCATTTTTGGTCGTCCAGACCGTATGCATACTTTGTTGAAGAGGGACTTTTAGATCTAATCCGCTAAGAGTAAGGCTGAAAAGAATAAAAATTATAGAACAAATTATTCTTTTCATGAAGGAATTATACATAATTATTGTAATTTTAACAATATTTAAGCTTATCAAGGATAATGATAAAGTTTGAATTGACTTTTATTTAATTTCTTTGAAAATTAAATGAGACAGAGTTGGTAACAAAATATGTGTTTCCGCTTTTATCAAACAATGACATTTCAACTATTACCGAGTCAGGATTCATTCCCTTGAATATATCTCCCGGAAGAGGAGTTTCCGATACGATTGCCACGTAGAGGTAATCATTCCTGTCAATTGCAACATTTTTATAAATTCCGTCAAAGTTCAGATCTAAATTTTGCTTGTTAACTTCCATGACAAGATTTTTCCCTTCATAAATCAAGAATCTCCAGTTGTCCACCGAGGCATTTGTGAAATCTGTTGTGTCAAGAGGGCTTGCCGGATTGATGTTGATTGTTGACTGGTTGATTTTGACCCAGGCATTCAATTTCAGATAGCTTGTGATCGTTCCAGATGAATAGGAACCTTCTGCTTCAAAGAGGAACCATTCAAAATTCAGGGATGGACTTTTACAGCTTTGTAAAATAATAATTACTAATAATATAAATATATATTTAGTAATCTTTAATGTGTTTTTCATCATTTTAATTATAAGCAAATTCAATTCCATATAAATTTGAAGAAAATTTTATAAAATGTCCCATTTTTATTTTTTTTTGTATAATCCTGACCTATTATAGGAACATTATTGAGAATTAATTGAAATAATGGTTAATGTAATCAGAATATAGTCTATATAGGGAAAGTTTTTCCGGTGATGGGTTTCTGAAATCAGGAATAGATTCTGAAACCGACAGGAAAATCTTTTCGGGGCTGGAATTATCGGAGAATCCCCTTAGTTTATCTTTGTGAATGGCCAATTTTTTCATTACAACTTCAATTTTTTTATAAATAGATTCCATGTCATATTTTTTTTCTGTTATTGATTCAACAAGTGCTCTTGCGACTAAATTAACAGGCAGGATCTTAATCAGTTCCATGCATTTTTCTCTTGTCATAACCGCAACTTCTTTTCTGGTCTTACCCAGATGGTCTGACACCTTAATTGGAGAGCCGAAAGTGATGTAAACGTCTTTAATATGTTTTAACATTTTTAGAGAGTCCCAGATCTTTAATGTCCTTGGTGTTTCGGCGTTAAAGCCAGCGAGTTCTCGCCCTTCCCGGATCACCGAATAATCACAGTTGAAGGGGATTATGTTTACATCGAAGTGTTTAATTCCTGCAAGATCACTGCTTTTGGATTTTTTGTCTTTTTCATATTCGAGAAGAGCATCAAAGGAAGTTGGGAAGAAACCTCCGTATTCACCAGTGCGGGGAATACTGGTCCTTGTCCCTTCCGGAAACAAAAGAACATCTCTGCCGTATGCCATGAAACTATACATGTTCTTTCTTAGTTCCCTGGCAGACTCAACTATCTCCCGCCTTGTCTTACCCCTTTTCACAAGAAACACACTTGTGTTCTTTGCAAGCGTTACGAATAGTTTTCCTTTGATAAGGTTATCACCCATCCCGACTACAGGGATCGGAAGTTTATTAATATTCAAAGCAGAAAGCATTCCCGAAGTTTCCCAAAGGCTTCTGTGAAGGCCGGTATAAAGAAATACAGATCCTTTATGCTTCAGGTCCAACAGATCATTGTTGAATTCAACATGTGCTTTTGTAAGGTGCTTGTATCCCCAATTGGAAATACTTCTGGCTATTAAGAAAGTTAACCCTCTATGCCTAAGAATTTTATTTTTTGGTAATATTTCCATTCTTTTCCAGTATAGAAATTATTATATCATCTTTACAGAGTCTTTGTAAAACCTAATTCTTTATTGTATTTATGATGAATTGGATGTATAAATATCACATGAAAGAAAATAATATTACCCTTTATTCTCATGGTGCTTGCAGAGAGGTTACAGGTTCAAAACATTTTTTTGAATATAATGGAAAAACGATACAGATCGATTCGGGAATGTTCCAGGGGAAAAGAGAAGAATCCTATCTAAAAAACAGCAATCTCTCTTTTGATCCTTCGAAATCCGACTGCATCATTCTTACTCATGGACATTTTGATCATTCCGGTGCTCTTCCCGTTATGGTCAACAATGGATTCTCGGGAAATATTTATTCAACACCGGCAACCAGAGATATTGCAAACATTATATTGTTCGATAGTGCTTATATACAACAGAAAGATAGTGAATATCTGAAGAAGAAAGCTGAAAAGTATCCGGATAGAGAGTTGAAGATCTATGAGCCGCTGTACGATTCGTCAGATGTTATCAGAACTCTTCAGCAATTTATAACAATAAATTACAGAAGAGAATTTACTCCTGTCGAAGGCGTTAAGGCAGAATTGTTTGATGCCGGGCATATTCTGGGTTCTTCAATGGTTTGTCTGTCGGTCGGCAAAGATCTGAAAATCGGATATTCAGGAGATCTGGGAAGAAAGAACCTTCCAATCTTAAAAGATCCGGAAACTATGCCTGATCTCGATTATCTTATTCTGGAAGGTACGTATGGAGATCGGCTCCACGAATCTACCGGAGCAGGGAATGAGAGACTTGAAAATATTGTAAAAAAAGCTGTTAAGAATGGGGGAAAGATCATAATCCCGGCTTTCACAATAGAAAGAACTCAGGAGATCATATATCTTCTTCATCTACTTCAGCTTGAGAACAGAATACCCCGTATCCCCATCTTTGTTGATTCTCCTATGGCTGTAAATGCCACATCTATATTTAAGATCCATCCTGAATGTTTTGATGAGGAAACATATGAAGATTTTATCTCTGAAAACATCAATCCTTTCGGTTTTGATAACATTAATTACGTCCAGTCCGTAAGAGAATCCAAAGAAATTAATTCAAATAAGGGGCCGCTAATCATTATTTCTGCCAGTGGTATGGCCGAGAACGGAAGGATCCTTCACCATTTGAAAAATAATATCGAAGATAAAAACACCATCGTTACAATAGTTGGATTTATGGCGGCAAACACACTTGGTAGAAAGCTTGTGGATGGCGATAAAAGCATCAAAATTTTTGGAAAGACCTATTCTGTTAATGCAGATATAGAAATTCTTAATTCTTTTTCGGCGCACGCTGATTACAACGAGATCAAAGACTGGGTGTCCGATTATGATCTGAAAAGGTTAAAAAAAATATTTCTCGTTCACGGAGAAAGCGACAGTCTTGTTAATTTAAAAAAGGAATTGTTGTCTATAGGAGTGAATAGTGTTGAGATAACGGAATACGGACAAAAGTATAAGATATCCGGGTAACGAGCAAAGAAATGTTAGAAAATCTGAGCGGGAAATTCAACAAAGTTTTTAAATATCTTAAGGGTGAAGTGAAAATCACCGAAGAGAATATCGAAAAAGCTTTAAAAGAAATCAAATTATCTCTTCTCGAAGCAGATGTGAATTTCAGAGTTGTTAAGGAGTTTGTTGGCAATATTAAAGAAAAAGCGTTAGGATCCAAGGTTCAGGAAAGCCTGAATCCCTATCAGCAGATTGTAAAGATAGTCAGAAGCGAACTGGAAAATCTGCTGGGATCGGGAAGCAGTGAACTTAACAAAGCATCAGGAAAACCCGCCGTAATAATGTTGGTCGGGCTTCAGGGAACAGGAAAAACCACTTCTGCCGGAAAGCTGGCGTATTTTTTAAAAGAGAGGGGAAAATCTTCGGTTTTATGTTCTTTTGACCTTAAAAGAATGGCTGCCGGAGAACAACTTAAAACCATCTCATCTCAGATTGGAGTTAATTTTTTTGAATCAGAGCAAAAAAAACCAAAAAAAATTGCCACAGATCTCCTGGCAAAATCAAAAGAGCATGGATATGACTATGTTATTGCAGATACAGCCGGAAGACTACATATCGATCAGGAGCTAATGGAAGAACTAAAACTCGTTAAATCCATACTTAACCCGATTGAAACAATTTTTGTCGCTGATTCCATGACCGGGCAGGATGCGGTTAATTCCGCTCTCAGTTTTTCTGAGGAAATCGGGATTGACTCTATTTTGCTGACGAAAATTGATTCCGATACGAGAGGTGGTGCGGCTTTGTCAATTGTCAAAGTTACTCAAAAACCCATCAAATTTATCGGGACAGGGGAAAAGTATAGTGATTTCCAGCAATTTCATTCTGATAGAATAGCATCAAAGATCCTCGGTATGGGAGATGTCCTTACGCTCATAGAGAAAGCAGAAAAAGAATTTGATGAAAATGAATCAGAGAAAATGGCAAGAAGAATGATGAGGAGTGAATTTTCCCTCGATGATTTTCTTGCACAATTAAAACAGATCCGGAAGTTAGGATCAATGTCGGATATAATGGGAATGATGCCGAATATGGGACTCCCGGCAAACAGAAATGTTGAAGTAGATGATAAAAAGATAATTCATACAATAGCAATAATAAATTCTATGAACAGAGAGGAAAAAGAGAAGCCAAAAATAATTAACGGGAAAAGGCGATACCGGATAGCAAAAGGTTCCGGAAGAACAGTCCAGGAGGTCAATCAATTGTTAAAACAGTACTTCCAGATGAAAAAATTCATGAAGAAACCGTTTTTTAAAAAAATGCTGCAAAAATTTGACTTTTCATCGAAAATGGGGTAGATTAAGGCTTATTAAACAGGGAGTTTTACTATGGTTGTAATTAGATTAACACGTATGGGTACAAAACACAAACCGTTCTATAGGGTCGTTGCAGTTGATAAAAGGAAACCACGGGAATCCAGATATATCGAAAGGATTGGTCATTATAATCCTCTTCCGGAAAATCCTGAGGTGAAGATTGACATGGAAAAATATAACAAGTGGATTAAGTTGGGAGCAAAACCATCTGCTACAGTTAAATCTTTATTAAAGAAGACCAATACTGAAAGTTAAGGAGGCAACATGAAACAACTCGTTGAAACAGTTTGTAAAGCATTAGTGGATAATCCTGATGAAGTTAAGGTAACTCAGATTGATGGAGAACAGACGACAATACTTGAGTTAAGAGTTGACCAATCTGACTTGGGGAAAGTTATTGGAAAACAGGGAAGAACCGCAAGAGCTATCAGAACCATACTTGCTGCTGCAGGAATGAAACAGAAAAGGAGATTTAATCTCGAGATAATTGAAAATTTCGATCGTGAAGAAAAATAGGTATTGTTTTTTTTAGGTAAGATCTCAAAAAGTCGGGGAAATAAAGGAGAAGTTGTTTGTCAGATTTCCCATGAAGCAGATTTTTCATCTATTGATTTTTCCGGAGAATTTGAGTTAAGATCAACAAAACAAATTAGAATAGCCAAGGTGGAATCCCACTCTGAAAATGGCCAGATGATGATAATGAAATTTAACATTTCCAACTCAATTGAGGATGCACTTTCGATCGTTGGATATGATGTTTATTCCGAAAACCTTAGAAAAAGTACCGCATTTCCAAAAATAAATGGATATTCTGTTTCTGATATTCACGGTTCTTCTTGGGGAATTGTCAGCAGGGTGGCTGATTCCGGACTTAACAAAATGATCGAGACATACGATGGGACTGTTCATTTAATGATCCCATTAGATGATTCCATTGTTGTGAACATCGATCATGCAAAAAAAAAGATTTTAATAGATCCTCCCGATGGTTTACAAACCTTGAATAAATAATGCATTTTTCCATTGTTACAATATTCCCGGATATGATGAATGGTATTACCGGTTCGGGTTTATTCCGGAAAGCAGTTGAAAGAGGATTAATAGAGGTTGATATTTATGATCTGAGAAATTTTTCGTCCAATAAACATAGAAAAACGGATGATCGTCCTTATGGTGGTGGAGCTGGAATGGTTATGACAGCGGAACCACTTAGAAATGCTGTTAATCATGTAAAAGAAAAGAAAGACGGAAAGGTCATTTTGTTTTCTGCTTATGGAGAAAAACTTACCCAGAAGAAGGCCCGGATATTTTCTAAAGAGAACCATTTTATTCTTCTTTGTGGAAGATATGAGGGGGTTGATCAGAGATTCATTGATAAATACGTTGATATGGAAATATCAATTGGTGATTATGTTATTATGGGCGGGGAACTGGCCGCCGGAATATTTATGGAGAGTGTGAGTCGCATGATAGATGGAGTAGTTGGAAATAAACAATCAGTTGAAACAGATTCTTTTTATATTGAAAATCAATTTGGTTATCCTCAATATACTATGCCAAGGGATTTTGAAGGTGAAGAAGTTCCTGATGTGCTTCTCTCCGGTGATCATAAAAAGATTTCCGAATGGAGAGAGAAAAACAGGAAATCAAGAGACTAATAATAAACAGGAGTAATAATGGAAAAAATTATTGAATGTGTTCCGAATTTTTCAGAAGGAAAAGATATGGAGTTGATCGGTAAAATTACCGATGAAATTCGAGGTGTTGAGGGAGTTGAGCTACTGGATGTAGATCCCGGGAAAGATACAAATAGAACAGTTGTTACTTTTGCCGGCAGTCCGGACGGAGTGGCAGAAGCTGCATTTCTTGCAATAAAAAAGGCTTCCGAAATTATAGATATGTCTAAACATAAAGGCACTCATGCCAGGATGGGGGCAACAGATGTTTGCCCTTTTGTTCCCGTTTCGGGTGTAACGATGGAAGAATGTATAGAAATCTCAAAAAAAGTAGGAAAAAGAGTTGGTGAGGAATTAGGAATACCGGTATTCCTCTATGCAAATTCTGCATCAGTTCCAGAAAGAAAACGATTGCCGGATATTCGGCAAGGGGAATATGAGGCACTTTCGGAAAAATTTAAAATGAAGGATTTTGTTCCCGATTTTGGTAA
>Ga0256845_1003693_pt1 | contig 10232 bp, 8 predicted proteins | sample RiftiametaG_FD_189101 | JGI IMG/M metagenome (GOLD analysis project Ga0256845, IMG submission 189101) | Tube worm associated microbial communities from hydrothermal vent at the East Pacific Rise, Pacific Ocean - Riftia | ecosystem: Host-associated > Annelida > Integument > Unclassified ... | reverse complement strand
AATCATCAACCCAAGCAAAAAGATCAGTAAGATTCGTAAGATCCGTGGTTAAAAACGAAGCATCAACCAAAGCCATATCAACCTTCCGTGACATCCGTGATTCAAAAATTGAATCATCAACCCAAGCAAAAAGATCAGTAAGATTCGTAAGATCCGTGGTTAAAAACGAAGCATCAACCAAAGCCACATCAACCTTCCGTGACATCCGTGATTCGAAAATTGAATCATCAACCCAAGCAAAAAGATCAGTAAGATTCGTAAGATCCGTGGTTAAAAACGAAGCATCAACCAAAGCCATATCAACTTCGCGCATTTAGCTCCCTTTCGCGGTCAGCGCCGCAGGCATCATCCAAAGCCACCATCCCAAGTAATTCTGAAAATTCTGTTAATTCTGTCTAGCGCCGCAGGCATCCACCAAAGCAAACAAACACTAAGATCTGAACTCACTCAGCACGACGCACATTATCCAGTCGGAGACTGCAAGCCTCCACTCCATATTCTGTCCAACCCCCACTCAATCCCGTAATTTCTCTCAAATCATATGATCTCTCCCATTTTCTACCTCTTCGCCGCCATGATGATCGCGGGCGGCCTCATGGTTGTGCTGATGCGCAATCCCGTCTCCAGCGCTCTCGCCATGGTGCTGAGCTTCATCGGACTCGCCGGCATCTTCACAGGCCTGAATGCCTACTTCGTGGGAATTCTCCAGATCCTCGTCTACGCCGGAGCCATCATGGTGCTCTTCATCTTTATCATCATGCTTCTGGACCTTCAAAAAGAAGAAAAAATTCACCACAAAGGCAGCGCCTTACTGGTAGGTGTCATTCTTCCCGTGATTTTCTTGATCCAGCTCGCCGGTGTGCTTTCCACCCATCAAAACTCCCCCACCGCCCCAGAGCTCGATTTCAAACAAGCACTCACCGCAGGAAACTACAAGGAGGACAGCATCATCCGCAAAAAAATGGAGTCGAACCGCCTTCCCGATATCCACCTCATCGGACGTAAACTCTACACCGAGTATAACTTCCCCCTCCAAGTCATCGCCGTGCTCCTCCTCTCCGCCACCATCGGCTGCGTCACCCTTTCGAAGAAATCATCCAAATAAACGCCGCGAAGCATCGCATTGACAAACTCGCCCAACTGCATAATACTACTATACATGAACGCAACCGTCGTCGACCTCAGATATAAGATGAATAATGTCCTCAAGGCACTTGAAAGGAATGAGTCGGTCACGATCTCTCATAGAGGGGCAATTAAAGGAACCATTATCCCTGTTCATTCAAAAACACACCTTAAAGTACAGGACCATCCCTTTTTTGGAAGTGCCTCAGATGAAGAAACTCCAGTAGAAGAAATCATCAATCAACTCAGGAAACCACGTCAGCATGCTCTTTGATACCGATATTTTTATTTGGGCACAACGAGGAAACCTAAAAGCGGCCAAACTTATTAACCTCACAAGTGAACGCTTCATTTCTCTGATCACCTACATGGAATTCATCGAAGGAGCCAAAGACAAAAAACAATTACAACTCAACCAATCCTTTCTCAAAAGTCTCAACTTCCAAACCTTGCCTCTGACGCAAAACATTGGGCACCGTGCTGCTATTTATGTAGAACAATTTGCTCTCAGCCACTCCATGCGCTCCGCCGATGCCCTTATTGCAGCCACAGCCTGTGAACATCAACTACCCCTCGCAACGGCTAACGCAAAACACTACAGACACCTTTCAGACCTTACGCTTCAAATACTGAAACCCTAACCCATCAGCTCTCCCCAGAACTGAAGATCATCCTTATTAACTGATAACGAATAACAATTCCCTAGTATCATGCCTAGCCTCAACGAATACCTCTTTATCTCCGGTCTGCTTTTTGCCGTCGGCCTCAGCGGAGTGATTATCCGCCGTAATATCATCGTCATCTTCATGTGCCTTGAGCTGATGCTCGCCGCTGCGTCCCTGACGCTCGTCGCCTTCACCCGCTTCAACACCGTGGATGGCCTCCCCGACTACGATGGGCAAATGCTCGTCTTCTTTGTCATCACCGTCGCCGCTGCCGAAGTCGCCGTCGGCCTCGCCATCATCGTTTCCCTTTACCGAGCCCGCCAGACCATCAACACAGACGAGCTCACCACCCTAAAGGGCTAAGCCCTTTCAAAACTCTAAATTCAAAGCTCTAAACTCCAAAACAAGATTCTCTGCACAACAGGAAGCCGCAGGCAAGAATGCCCACATTCCATATAAAAACTTCCGTGTCTTCCGTAGTTCCTCAAATTGAATAATCATCCCAAGAAAAATTCTTGTTAAATTCTGTTAATTCTGTCTAGCGCCGCAGGCATCATCCCAAGCCAACAACCTCCGCGGCCCCCGCAAAAAAACTCCAATTCCCTGTCTTAAATTCATCTCACTTGAACCTATCATGAACCTACCCTGGCTCCTCTTCATCCTCCCACTCGCAGCCGCGACCGTCATTCAGCTTGGTCTGAAACGTAGCGCTACCGCGTCGTCCTACCTTTCCACCGCATCTGTCATCATCACGTTTGCCATCGCTCTGCTCCTGCTTGGAAAAACAGACTCGGCATCGTTCAGCTGGATCACCGTGGGCTCACTCGACCTTAAAATCGGCTACCAGCTCGATCAGCTCTCCACCGGCATGATGATTGTCGTGACAGGCATCGGTATGCTCGTGCACCTGTTCTCGCTGGCCTACATGAAAGACGACGATGCCAAAGCACGTTACTTCGCCGGACTTGCCATCTTCATGTTTTCCATGACAGGTATCGTGCTAGCGTCCAACTTCATCATGATGTTTGTCTTCTGGGAGCTCGTAGGACTCAGCTCTTACCTACTCATCGGCCACTGGTATCAAAAAGACACTGCCGCTGACGCTGCGAAAAAAGCCTTCCTCACCAACCGCATCGGCGACTTCGGCTTCATGATCGGCATCCTCATGCTCTGGAGCGCCACCGGCACCGTGATCTTCTCCGAGATGGATGGCGGAAAACTCAGCCTACTCACTCCTTGTCTGGCTGGCTCGATCATCCTCCTGATCTTCTGTGGAGCCATCGGAAAATCCGCTCAGCTCCCGCTCCACGTCTGGCTTCCCGATGCGATGGAAGGCCCCACTCCCGTCTCCGCACTCATCCACGCCGCCACCATGGTCGCCGCAGGTGTCTACATGATGGCTCGCCTATTCCTCTCCGTCGGGCTCGATGCCATCCCCGCGTGGTCGGCTGAAACCATCTCATGGGTCGGCGGCCTCACCGCCCTACTCGCCGCACTGATGGCCACACAGCAGAACGACATCAAAAAGATCCTCGCTTACTCCACCCTTTCCCAGCTCGGCTACATGGTCATGGCCATTGGCCTGCTCGCACCAGAGGCTGGTATGTTCCACCTCTTCACCCACGCATGGTTCAAAGCGCTTCTCTTTCTCGGCTCCGGTGCCGTCATCTACTCCTGCCACCACGAGCAGGACATCTGGAAAATGGGAGGATTGCTTAAAAAGATGCCGATTACCGCGATCACCTTCCTAATCGGCACAGCCGCCCTCACCGCCGTGCCCTTCACCTCTGGGTTTTATTCGAAAGAAGGAATCCTCTCAGCCGCCAAAGACACCCCATTTTTCTGGATCGCCGTGGGTGTGGCCGCACTCACCACCTTCTACATGCTGCGCCTCTTCTTCATCGCCTTCCTCGGCAAGCCACGCGGCCATGGTGCAGAAGAGGCCAAAGAAGCTCCGTTACTGATGACCTTGCCGCTGATCGCGCTTGCCATCATGGCAGTCGCATCACCGTTCATCGTCAAGATCTTCCCCGTCGCCAACGAATGGAATATGCACTTTGCCGCCATCCCACACGGTGGCATTGAACTTTACTGCTCTCTCGGTGCCCTCGCCTTCGGTGCCGTCACCGCCTTCATCCTCTACTTCGGCAAAGACAAAGATCCCATCAACATCCCACTGTTTGAAAACAAGTTCTACATCGATGAACTCTACGCCACCATCGTCAAGGTGGGTCAGGACTGCGTCGCCATGATCATCCACTTTGTTGATGAATTCGTAATCGACGGCTTACTCGTCGGTGGCCTCTCCCGCTGTGTCGCCGGAACAGGAAACCTCTTCCGCCGCTACGCCCAAAACGGCAGCCTCAATAACTACGCCGCCCTCATGGCCGTGGGAGTATTGCTTGTCATTTACTTCACTGTGTTTGCTTAACGCTAAACAGTAGAGAGTAGGTAGTAGCGAGTAGATAGCACTATAATGAACACAATCCGAACATTCGAAGACTTAACAGCGTGGCAAAAAGCTCATGCTTTGGTTCTTCGTGTCTATTCCACAACCCAATCATTTCCAAAAAACGAACTCTACGGGCTCACCTCACAATTACGCCGTGCGGCAGTGTCCATTCCATCCAATATTGCTGAAGGATTTACCCGACATGGCTCTGCCGATAAAATTAGATTTTACAACATCGCAGAAGCCTCAACTGAAGAAGTCCGTTATCAACTTCGCCTCTCCCAAGAACTCAACTACGCGCAAACCCAAGAACTTCAAGAACTCTCCGCCGAAGTCAAAAGAATCATCGGAGGACTCATCAAATCCATTCGAGCCAAACACACCTCATAAGGTCTCCTCACCACCCTCTCTACTCTCTACTCTCTACTCTCTACTAACTACTCAAATAACATGTTATTTGCCCTTATCCTCATCCCACTCGCTGCTGCGGTCGCCATTCTCTTGGGTGCCCCAGCCCGAAAGACGGCCCTAGGTGCCGCACTCGCTAATATCCTCGCAGCCGCCTACCCACTGGTGTCCTTCACCTGCCCATGCTGGAACACAGGGTTCCAAGTTCTGGAAAATCCGAACATCAACCTCTCTCTCGGATTTTACTCCGGCGCATCAGCCGTGATGCTGCTGCTCAGCGTCCTGATTACCCTCGCCGCCGTTTACTCAGGTAAATGCCCGGAAGGTCGTGAAAAACTTTGGTATTCCAGCACCCTCCTGATTGCCACCGGAGCCATCGGAGCCTTCCTCTCCACCGACCTCTTTTTCTTCTACGCCTTCCACGAGATGGCACTCATCCCCACCTTCCTGATGATTGGTATCCTCGGTCGAGGTGAGCGCAAAGCAGCGGCTTGGAAAATCACCATCTACCTCGCCTTTGGCTCCATCGTTCTCCTTGCCGGTCTTCTCATCGCAACAAGCCACCTCGGCAGCTTTGCCTTCGCCGATATGAAGCCCGACCTAATCCCAGCCGATGTGCAAAACACCGTCGCCCTCCTATTCATCATCGGATTCGGCACCCTGATTTCCCTCTTCCCCCTTCACTCATGGGCCGCTCCCGCCTACGCCAGTGCCCCCGCACCCGTCGCCATGCTCCACGCCGGAGTGCTTAAAAAGTTCGGCCTCTACGGGCTACTCGTCATCGGGATGAAAATCGCCCCCCTCGGCATGGCCCACTGGCTCCCCCTTCTCTGTGTCCTCCTCCTCGGAAACATCATCTGGGTCGGCCTAGTCACCATCAACCAGAAACGACTCGATCTCATGCTCGGTAACTCCTCCGTGATGCACATGGGCTACATCTTCCTCGCCATCGCCGCCTTAGCTGCCAATGGCCACAATGATATTGCCGAACCCGCAGCTATCCTCCTCATGTTCGCCCACGGCATCTCCATCGCCCTCCTCTTTTCACTCAGCTCGGCGATCGAAGAAAAAACTGGCACCCTGGAAATCTCCCAACTCGGAGGACTGGCAAAAACAGCGCCCGCGCTCGCCTTCATCTTCGGTCTTGCCGGAATGGCCTCGATTGGTCTGCCCGGACTCGCCAACTTCTCCGGTGAAATCATGATCTTCCTCGCTGGTTTTGCCGACTGGAAAGCTGGCACCCCACTCGGCATCGTCCAGCGCACTACCATCGTCGCCCTCTGGGGAGTGGTCATCTCGGCCGTTTACATGCTCCGCGCCTACCGCAACACCTTCCAAGGACCACTCGTCAAATCCACCGACTCCGCCACCGACCTCACCCTCTGCGAAAAAATCCCAGCCTACATGCTCGGAGCCGTCCTCCTCATCGTAGGCATCTACCCAGCGATCATCCTGAACTTCCTCAAATGAGAAAAAGTTTGATAGTTTTTCACTTTGCCAGTGTTTCAGCTGACAATCAGGCAAACTAACAAACTCTCACACTGACAAACTCACAAACTTCATCCACCATGCAACCGCATCTCATTGAATTTATCACCGTCGCCTTTGGCGTGTTCCTCCTCATGTTCGAGGCATTCACCGACGTCAAAAAATCCCGTCTCGGCCTCATCGCCGCCGCAGGTCTCACCGTCATTTTAGCCCTTCAGTTCACCGCACCCATCGGAGCCTCGGCACCCGACTGGATGTCGCGCTTTTACGCCTACGACTCACTGGCCCGATTCTACAAAATCATCGCCCTCGTCAGCACCATCCTCGTGCTACTCATGGCCGTCGATTTTCGAAAAATCCTTTCCCAGTTCACCTCCGGAGACTCCAGCGAATCCAACACCGGTGAATTCTACTGCCTCCCTATCTTTGCCTGTGCCGGGCTCATGTGGATGGCCTCCGCCACCGATCTCATCTCCATCTTTGTTGCCCTCGAGCTCGTCACCATCACCTTCTACGTCATGGTCGCCTTCATGCGCCGCAACGTCGGCTCACTGGAAGCGGGTGTCAAATACCTCATTCTCGGAGGCCTCTCCACCGGCTTTCTCGTTTACGGAATCGCCTGGATCTACGGCTCCCTCGCCACCACCGATCTCAGCCTATTCCCCGAAGCACTGCAAGCTGAAAACCTCAACCTCCCCTTCCTACTCTTCGGCCTCGCTTTGATGATCATCGCGCTCGGCTTTAAAATCGGCGCCGCTCCCATGCAGCTCTGGATCCCCGATGTCTACCAAGGCGCTCCGACCCCCATCACTGCCTACCTCTCCGTTGCCTCCAAAGCAGCCGGATTCATCGTGATGTGGAAAATCCTCTCACCCTTTCTTGCGCCCACCGCACCGACTCATGACCAAGTGCTTCTCATCCTCCTCGTGATGTCCGGCGCCACCCTCGTTTACGGAAACTTCGCGGCCATCAAACAAAGCAACTTCAAACGACTCCTCGCTTACTCCTCCATCGCTCACGCAGGCTTCCTCATCCTCGGTATCGCCTACCTCGATATCACATCCGTCTCCTTCTACCTCGGCACGTATCTTCTCATGACCTTCTCGGCATTCTTCGTGCTCGCCCTCATAAGAATTCAGGAAGAAAGCGATAACATCGATGCCTTCGATGGACTCGGTCAGCGCAACCCACTTCTCGCTGCAGCCCTCACCATCGCCATGGCATCCCTCGCCGGCATTCCCCTGACAGCGGGGTTCTGGGGAAAATTCTTCATCTTCAAAGCCGCTCTAGGAGCCACCGACACGCTTGGAGTAATCCATATTGCCTGGCCAGTCATCATCATCGGCTTCATCTCCGTCGCCGCAGGCTTCTACTACTACCTCAAAGTGATCAAAGCGATGTATTGGAATGCCCCACGCAGCACCCAAGCCATCGCCGTGCCCACCATCACCAAAGCCGTGCTCATTCTGCTCACACTAGCCATCCTCATCTTCGGCATCTACCCACAACCGATCATCAACCTGATCGGCTAAAAACCTATTCAGAACACATTTCCTTATATCACGGCGAATGCTTACACAGCATTCGTCGTTTTTATTTACTACGTCCCCCCCCCTCATGGAATAAAGGATTCCACTCGACACCCCCCCAAAAAAAAATATACATCTAGTTCAGCAGAGAATAAACCACAGATGAACACTAATAGACACGGATACTTCCTTACGAAAAAAACACCATCCCTCAACCAGCCCTCAACCATCCCTCAACCATCCGTGTGCATCTGTGTCCATCCGTGGTTCACAAAAAAACTCAACCAGCGCTCATCCGTGATTTAAAATACTCACCTGCCACATTCAAAGGTTAAAAAAAGCACCCTAACTACATGACCCCACAAACAATCTTATACAAAGAGGAATCTCACAAAATCATAGGTTCTGCGATGGAGGTGATCAATTCACTTGGGCACGGTTTATTAGAAAAACCCTATGAAAACGCACTTGTTGTTGAATTTAACCTCCAAAACATCCAGTTTCAGCAACAGCCCAGATTTCCAGTCATCTACAAATCGGTTCAAGTTGGAGAATATATCCCTGATATTATTGTCTTCGATAAAATCATTGTAGACACCAAAACCATCGACCGTATTGGCAATTCTGAAAAAGGACAAATGATCAACTACTTAAAAATAACAGGCCTCAAAGTAGGACTCATCATTAACTTCAAGCACCCCGAACTCCAATGGGAACGAATCATTTTATAATTTCACCACCTCAACCACCTCAACCACCTCAACCATCTCAACCATCTCAACCATCCGTGTGCATCTGTGTCCATCCGTGGTTCAAAAAACCTCAACCCGCGCTGCCCATCCGTGGTTCAACAAACTCATCCTAACACACGATGGATTCACTATTTCCAGAACCTCCCCCCGAGGCATCAGGCCCCATTCAAGCGAACTCAAATTCGCCACTTCCCGCACGCATGCGTCCCCGCACGCTCGCTGAAGTCGCAGGCCAAAAACACATCCTCGGCGAAGGCTGCTTACTACGTCGTGCGATTGAAGCGGACCGTTTCTCATCACTCATCTTTTACGGCCCTCCCGGCACGGGAAAAACCACCTTGGCCACCGTGATCGCCAACAACACCGACAGCCGATTCGAGGCTCTCAATGGTGTGGAATCCAACGTCGCCGAAATCCGGGATAAAATCGCACAAGCCCAAAAATGGAGGCAGCTTCGCGACCAAACCACCATCCTCTTTATCGACGAAATCCACCGCTTCAACAAAGCGCAACAAGACGTCCTCCTTCCCCACGTCGAGCGCGGCACGGTGCGGTTCATAGGAGCCACCACCCACAACCCCTACTTTTACGTCAATTCCCCTCTCGTTTCCCGATCCCAAATCTTCCAACTCGAACCCGTCCCTCAGGAAGAAATCATCAAACTCCTCAACCGAGCCATCAACGATAAGGAACGAGGCCTCGGCCAATACAACATCGAGGCCGATGAAAACGCCCTCAGTCATATCGCGACGAAATGTGATGGCGACGCCCGCAAAGCGCTCACCGCTCTTGAACTCGCCGCCCTGACCACACCTGAAACCGATGGCGGAGAAATCCACATCACTCTGGAGATCGCTGAAGAATCGATCCAGCAAAAAGCCATTGTTTACGATGCCGATGGCGACGCCCATTACGATACCATCTCCGCCTTTATCAAATCCATCCGAGGATCCGATCCCGATGCCGCACTCTACTGGCTGGCCAAGATGCTCATCGCCGGAGAAGACCCCAGATTCATCGCCCGTCGTCTTGTCATTTCAGCGAGCGAGGATATCGGCCTAGCCGACTCCAATGCCCTGCGAGTCGCCATGGATGCCCACAAAGCCTTTGAATTCATCGGCATGCCCGAAGGCCGCATTCCGCTGGCCCATGCCACCGTTTACCTCGCCACCGCACCCAAGTCCAACAGCGCCTACGCGGCTCTCGACGCCGCCATGCAAGATGTCAAACATGGCCGCACCCTAGCCGTGCCGGAGCACCTCCGCACCAAAACCCGCAAAAAACTCGCCCAAAGCTCCGGCGCCAGCGACGCCTCATTAGAATACCACTACTCCCACAACTACGAAGGAAACTACGTGCCCCAATCCTACCTGCCCGAGGGCCGAAGCTATTACAGCCCGACAGAGAACGGCTTGGAAAAACGCATCAAAGAACGCCTCGACTACTGGCGCGCGCAATGGGATGACTCAGTAGGCAGTAGGCAGGGGTCAGGAGCCAGTGGTCGGTCGGCACTCACAACTCACAACTCAACCTCCAGCCCCAAAGGGGCGACCTAACCCATCTTTAACAATTGTTAGGTTTCAAGTGCCTAAAAACTACTTTTTCCGTAGTTTTGAAATCATAACTCGCTCATGATCAATGGGTTAGTTTTTTTAAAACGCAAATGTAGTGCCATACTGTGAAATTAATTCTTGCATTGGGCGTAAATTGCTGCTTATATGGTTGCCATGTTCATTCGCCAAACGAAAACAAGATCCTCTGATGCGGGGGAGGATTACTTCACGTATCGAATTGTAGAATCCAGACGTGTCGG
>Ga0256845_1003692_pt1 | contig 10233 bp, 6 predicted proteins | sample RiftiametaG_FD_189101 | JGI IMG/M metagenome (GOLD analysis project Ga0256845, IMG submission 189101) | Tube worm associated microbial communities from hydrothermal vent at the East Pacific Rise, Pacific Ocean - Riftia | ecosystem: Host-associated > Annelida > Integument > Unclassified ... | reverse complement strand
ACTTGTAGCGTTGTATTGTAAACCATAAAGTGTGGCAATTCCAGTATTCATAATAAATGAAGAATTTGTAACAGTTTCTGTTTGTGGGTTAAAAACAACAACTCCACTCAATTCAGTACTGTAATTATAGTTTGCAATGAGAAAATCATTATTCATTTGAACAAAATGTGTCGCATTAATGGTTAATTCTTCAATTTCTAGGTCCGTATTCGAATTAACTCTTGAAATGGAAGAAGGAATTGAACCATAATCCCCACGATTAATGACATATATTTCACCTGAATTATCTGTAATTACTCGACTAGGGTTTTTACCAATATTAATTTTGAGGATTTCAATATTCGAATTCAAATCAATCACAGACAATGTAGAATCATAATCTGGCGCACTCAATCCACCTGAATTAGCAACGTATAATTTATTATTTGCAATGGCCATTCCTTCAGGATTTCTGCCCACTTGAATTCTTTGCACTACTGTTAACGTAGCTGTATCGATCACATCGACATAGCCATCGTAGCAAGTTACATAGGCTTTGTCGTTATTAAACACAATACTTCGAGGTTGTTTCGCTACTCCATTTTCTATCATTGAAATTTGCGCAATAGGATTAAAAGTTGAAGCATCTATGATTTCAATTGTACTTGAAGCATTTACAACGATGTAAATTTTCCCTCCATATTTTTGAATATCATTTCCTGTATCCCCTAACATTCTCCCCGCTTTATCTTGAAAAAGTGTATTGGAAATTGATCCATCCGCTTTATTGATAAATGAAACCGTTGAATTATTTTGCTGAAAGAGTCCTTCACAAAGAACAACCATTCCGTTTGATAATTCATTGGAAACACAAACCGTTTCTTCCTTCTCTTTCTTACAAGAAAAAAGAATTAAAGTGGCAATAATGATACTAATTAAACGCATAATGAATTGATATTAAGTAATTTCTTCCCGGCATTGCAAAAGAACGAATGTAGGAATACGATTGATTTAAAATGTTTTTTGCGGTGAATTGAATTTTTAAACTTTGCTTATTATTCCATTGATAGCGGTAAAAAATGGTTAAATCAGAAAGAAGAAAACCGTCGACCCTGTTAGCGATGATGTTTTCATTCAAAGAAAATCGTTCTGACACGTAATAATTTGAAAAACGAAGCCCTGCTTTCTTAAAAGAAAGACTGACATCAAAATTAACTGTCTGCAAAGGTATATAGGCAATTTGATTTTTATATGTTGGAGATTTTTCATCCGTCACATCCAACGTTCTTTGGTAAGAATAATTCCCTGTTGTTGTAAAAATCCAATTTTTATTCAACGTGTAATTGGCGTCTAAAATCACTTCAAAACCATAAACATTAGTTTTTCCTACATTTTGCATTGACCAAACAAATAAATTCTTGGTAGGAATGGCAACAATTTTATTCTTCACTCGGTTGAAATAGACATTACTTCTTACAAAAACAGAGATTTTTTTATCAATAGGAAGAAAAGAAACTCCATAATTCACTTGATTAGCATCTTCAGGTTCAAGTAAGTTATTTCCGATATTATTGTAGTACAATTCATTAAATGACGGCATTCTAAATGAATTCCTATACCATAAGCTTTGTTTCAACTTCATTTTACCATTACCTTGTTGTTCGATGGATAAAAAGGGATTCACTCTAAATCGATCTTTTCCACTCAATCCATTTGGATTATCTTCAATAATATATTGAGACGACAATTGCGCGATAAGCTTATATGATTCAACATTCAGGTTAATTCCAATCAATGATACTGAATGAATTCTTGATGGGTGATCAAAATTTTGTCCATCTTCTTCTAGATCACTTAAAACAAGTTCTGTTCCTCCATTGAAATAAAGGTGTTTTCTTTTATTTGTAGAAAAAGCAACACCACCTGTAATACTTCGATTAAAGTAAGTGACATCAATTCCCCCACTTGTGTTTAAGAAAGATGGATCTGTATAACGTAAATGATTTAAACGACCATTAGCATAGGTTCTTATAGTTATTTCCGCTCCATTCAGTTGAAAATCACCAAAGAAAGAATGATCATTTGTCGTCATTCTTTCATCTTGAGTTGCATTGTATAATATTACTGCACCTGGTAAACCTTGATCTATCTCAGCATGTTTGTATCCTAATCTAAAATTCTTATTCTTCCATTTCCGCCCTAGACTTGCTCCAAAATTATAATCTTGATAATCGTTATTCATTCTTTCGTCTTCGATATGAATAGAACCATTTTTGTAAGCATAATCATAATTCCCATCCGATTTACGAAATGCGCCTGTTGCACTAAAGAACCATTTTTTGGGTTGGTATTTCGCACCTAAATAGACAAACTGTTGATTGAAAGAACCATATTTCACAGATGACCTTATTTGCAAAGTATCCGAAGAAAATGTATTCTCAAATGTTTTTATTAAAAATGTACTCCCAGAAATTTGTGCAGAAATTGGGAGAATTGTGGTGTATCTTTCTCCAATTGAACTAACGACACCAACTACGTTATCTACTTCTATTTGTCCAAGATTTATTTGTCCAGTTTGCGTATTACTCAAAGAAAAACCATCTTTCACAATAGTAGAATGATTACTACCTAGTCCACGCATTGAGACCGTTTTCAATCCACCAAGGGAACCGTAAGATTTTAGATTCACTCCAGATATCTTCATGAGTACATCACCTATATCCACAGGTGATAATTGCTCAATATCTTGTATATTCAATGAACTATTTTTTGAATAGTGATGGATAATTTGGTTCGCTAAAACCTCTTCCACTTCTTGAATGGAATCTTGCTGTCCGAATAAAAGTGGACTAAAAAACAATATAGCGAAAAGGACTTTCATTAAAAAAGGGGAAACAAATGTCTCCCCTTTCTTGAATTAATTATTTAATGATTCTTTGAACAGCAGAACCATTGTTATTTGTCAATCTCAAAAAGTAAACACCTTTCTCAAATTTACTCATATCAATTTGAGAGGTAGAATTATGATCCTCAGTATAAACTATTTGACCATTTACATTTGTGATTGTGATAATTCCATATTCTCCGTTTACAGTTAAGATATTCTCAACTGGATTAGGATAAACAGAAATATTTAAAGTGCTTTCTTCTACTGAGGCATCTAATTTAACAGCATCAATATCATCAATTGCAAAATAAGCCGGAGTATTCATTCCAAATCCTCCAACATCTGATGATTCTATTTTAAACGATAATTTTTGAACCAAAAAGTTAAAACCTGTCAAATCTACTGAAGTCCATGCATCGATAATATAATCTTGTGTATTGTCCGCAAAACGATAATCAGCTAAGAAAAATTCTACAGAATCTTTTTCGTTTCCAGCTAAATCTTCAGCAATTACCCATACTTTCAAGAAATCTTCACCATTAGTTCCGTCATCATCTCCAGCAGCATTCACACTTTCTCCAAATTTCTTTGCGTATGCATCACCATCACGCATAGAAATAGCAGCATAGGTTGTATTAGTAATCATAACAGAGTTTAATTTTACTGAACCATCCGTTACGATAATACCATTTGAATAAAAAACACCGTAAGTTACTGAAGAGTTTGCTCCAGAACCTACAAAACTAGAATATTGATTGGAAAAGCCTGCTGTTGTTACATCTGTTGTATTAGAAACAGAAAAACCTGTCCAAGAACTATAAGTTGTATTATACATATTAGAAAAAGTTGCATAATCAATCGTAAAATCCCCGTTATCATCAGCACCATTATAAAATGTATCAATGGCAACTGGGAGATTGAATGATTCAAAATCAATTAATTCTTGTGCATTTGCATTTGCACCAAAAAATAAAGCCGTAGCTAAAATGTAAATTTTCTTCATCGTTGAAAAATTTAAAAATATTAAACGTTGAAAAAATCAGAAATAGAAATGATACTAGAAATACATTCTAATATTAAGTCCGACTTTAATCTGAAGTCTTCATTAAAAATAATCTTTTAGGTAAGTATTCTGACTTACACCTTATCATCTTTGCCTTCCCAGTTAATAAATAACCAGTGACTTTTAAAGATAACTATTAGTGCTTACAGCTGCAGACACAGTCTCGGATTTACACCGAATTCCTTTTTAATCCCCTTGTGAACCTAAAATTCTGTGCAAAGATAGTGAATTAATTAGAATAGGTCAAAAGAAAAAAAGTAAACTATTATAAAAAAACAACATCAATATATAGGATATATCTGTAACTTTATCGAATTCAATCTATAGTAATTATTAACTGAATTTAAAACACATGAAGACTATACTTGCACTATTCATATTAATTGGAACTTCTACATTTTCTCAAGATTATTTCCAACAAGAAGTAAATTATAAAATCAATGTCACTCTAGACGACGTTAACAATACATTGTCTGCGTATGAAGAATTTGAGTACATCAACAATTCACCCAATACATTAGACTATATTTTTGTTCATGTTTGGGCAAATGCATATAAAGATGGCACTTCTGCTCTTGCTCAACAACAATATGGAAATGGGGACGAGCAAATGCAACATCTAAGTGAGAAAGACCGTGGTTACATCGATTCTTTCGATTTTAAAATTAATGGAACAAAAGCGGAATGGAACTACCACCACCACCATGAAGATATTATTCAACTAAAACTTAACGCTCCGTTGCAACCAGGTGCTAGAATGATCGTTTCTACACCGTTTTTTGTTAAAATCCCTTCTGGTGCAATTTCTCGATTAGGCCATGTAAAACAATCCTTTCAAATAACACAATGGTACCCAAAGCCAGCAGTTTATGATAAAGAAGGATGGCATCAAATGCCCTATTTAGGTCAAGGTGAATTTTATTCTGAATATGGTTCATTTGACGTTTCTATAACGCTTCCTAAGAATTATGTTGTTGGAGCTACAGGAGATTTACAGACTCAATCGGAAATTGCTTTCCTAGATAAAATTGCAATCGAGACAGCTGAAGCTGTAGAAAGTGGCAAAGGTTACCGAACAATTGAAGGAATTGAGAATTTAATTGATTTTCCTGAATCAAGTGATGAAATGAAAACGATTAACTATACGCAATCTAGAGTTCATGATTTTGCCTGGTTTGCTGACAAACGTTACAGTGTTCTAAAAAGTGAAATAGAATTACCCCATTCTAAAAGAAAAGTAACCACTTGGGCAATGTACACTCCTAAAAATGCTAAAACAAAATGGTCAGATTTATGGGTCAATGCTTCAGAGTATTTGAACGATGCCATTTACTATTATTCGTTATGGAACGGTGATTATCCTTACAACAATGTTACAGCTGTTGATGGAACAATTAGCGCAGGTGGTGGAATGGAATACCCTAATGTAACAGTGATTGGTAACTCATCCAATGCACACGAACTAGAAGTTGTCATTGTTCATGAAGTTGGACACAACTGGTTTTACGGTCAATTAGGCTCAAACGAAAGAGTTCATGGTTGGATGGATGAAGGAATGAATACGTTGAATGAGGTTCGATACATGCAGACTAAATATCCCGACAATTCTTTTATGTCAGACATGGTATTGAATGGTAAATTTCACCTCAACGACTTATCTCATCATGACATGTCAGATATTAGCTATAGAGCAATAGCAGGAATTGGAGAAGATCAACCGATTGAAACGCATTCCAATGATTTTACGAGTATTAATTATGGAATAATAATGTACCAAAAAACAGGTCTAGTTTTTTATTACCTAAAAGATTATTTGGGAGAAGAATTATTTGACCAATCAATGAAGGCTTATTATGCCGAATGGGAATTCAAACACCCTCAACCAGAAGACATGAAGAATTCTTTAGAAAAAGCTTCTGGAAAAGATTTGTCATGGATTTTTGGAGATTTAATTCAAACAACAAATCATGTTGATTATAAACTGAAAAGTGTTAAAAAAACAGATCACGGATACATTGTTAAAGTAAAAAACGTTGGACAAGTAGATGGTCCTATTGAAGTTAACGCTCTAAAAAACGATAGTGTAATCGAAACAGTATGGATAGAACCCGGAAATAAAAAGAATAAAGTTGAGCTTCATTCTACGGATATCGATCGAATTATGATTGACCACAACCGTGATATCCCAGAGATGTACCGCCAAAACAATAATTGGACAAGTAAAGGCCTTTTCAAAAAATACGAAAAAACTAAAGTTGAGTTTTTATTTGGTGACAATGAAGGAGACAGAACAAATGTTTATTGGACACCAATTATTTCAGGGAATGATTACGACAAATTCATGTTGGGAGTCGCAGTGCATAATTATTCAATTCCTACAAGTCGTTTCAATTATTTAATTGCTCCCTCCTATTCTTTTGGTAGAAATTTTGTATCAGGAATTAGTGAGTTTTCCTACAATTTCTTACCCAAGAAAACACTTTCTACTTCAAAATTTGGTTTATCTGTTAAATCATTCAAAAATGACTCCCAGTTTAAAGATAATGAATCTTACTTTATCTCAGTTGCTCCATATTGGATGGCAAAATTGGGAAATAGAGGGAATAAAAAACCATATACGCAGTACATAAAAGTACAATCCATTTACAAAAAAGATAAAGTTGGTCCGACACACATAGAGCATGTTGGAGCATACATTGAATACGGTTATGATTATATAAAACCTGACCACAAACTAAGTGTTAAGCTGCGCAATGAATATATGACAAATGCAAATACGACGGATGAGATGGCACGTGTCATGGTTGAAGGAAGTTATAAATATCGTTATGTAAAACAAGCTAAAAGTTGGGTGGAAATTCGTTTGTTTGGTGGACAACAATACATTCGAAAGTTTTCTGCAGCAAATGCTTATCAATATTCAATGTCTTTATCTGGACGTGATGGGCGACAAGATTTATTTGTGGATCAATATTATTTCGGAAGAAATAGAACATCTAATATTTGGTCACAACAACGTGCAGAAGACATGGGGGGATTCAAATCAACTGCTACATACGGAACTAGTGCCATTGGAATGGGGACAGCAAATGTTTACGTGCAAATGCCTTTTAAACAATTCAAATTCATTGGTGTATTTGCTGATTTTGGCGCTTTCCATGATGGCACGAATATCCAAACAGCATTCAATACAGGTTTAGGAATACGTTTGGGAAATATTTTTGGAGTCTACTTCCCTATTTGGATGGATACGATTACTGAAAATTCATTCTCTACAGCGAATTACACCGAACGAATTCGTTTTACGTTAAAGTTCAATCCATTCAGCCAACCTTTAAATATTAAGAAATTTGGTTTGTAAGTGATTTTTTATCCTTTTAACTTTTATTAAAGCTTTAGCGTTAAAGAGTTGATTAAATTTGCACAATAATTTTGCGCAATGAAATCATTTATCATATTTTTACTATTGTTAACAAGTGTCAATTCAAGCTTTTCGATAGCATTCAATTATTCTAACAATGAAGATTCAATTCTCAAACAAGAGAATAATCCCATTTATTTTTATGATACATCAACAATCTTCACGGAGAATTGGTTAGTCAATATCACCTTTGCTTATGCGGATAAATCTTATACTGCAAGTGAAAAAATCTACTTTACGGATTCTATTCGAGGTTTTGCATACCCAATTGAGCATCCGATGACTTCACCTTTCGGAAAGAGGCACAGTTCATATCACAAAGGAATTGATATTCCTCTTAGGACGGGTGAAAAAGTGATGGCTGCATTTGATGGAAAAGTGCGGTATGCAAAATACAACAATGGAGGATTTGGTCGTTTGGTTATTATAAGGCATGCAAACGGAACAGAAACCTACTATGCACATTTATCTAAAATTAGAGTTAAAGCGAATCAAATAGTTAAAGCTGGCCAAGAAATTGGGCTCGGAGGAAGTACTGGTCGCTCTTATTCACCTCATTTACATTTTGAAATAAGGTATCACGACAGACCGATTAATCCAGAAAACATTTTTGATACTGAAAGTTATTGTTTAAGAAATGAAGATGCTATGCTTGGAACATTAATTTTAAAGAAATCACATCATGTTAGCCCAATAATCACAGAAGAATACATTGCCAATGGTTCAGTTTATTCAATAAAATCTGGAGATACTCTTTCTAAAATTTCACAAAGAACAGGAATGAGCATCCAAGACATTTGTTCTCTCAATGGGATCCAGCGAAATGATGTTTTAAGAATTGGGCAGAAAATTAAAGTTATTCAATAGATTAATTTTTCTTCTTTTTTCTTTTTTTCTTTTTCTTTGTTGAAGGCATTTCATCGTCTTCAGCACCACACTATTTTCTACGCCAAAGGTATACGTTTCTCTCCCATGCTCGTCGTACCGATGCTCTTCAATGAGTACGCCTTTTTCAAACAGAGCTTTACTTTTTACTTTTGAATCTGGATAATAAATAATCGCCCAACCTTCAAGCCTTCCTTTTTCATAATTCTCTACAGATTGAACATGTCCTTGGTAGAAGAATACTTTAAATTCTCCATTCTCCACTCCCATTTTCCAATGTTCAATTTTCAGCGGTTTTCCATCATCATAATAATATTTACACTCTTTGTCCTTTTTATTGTCTTTGTAATTAATTTCTTCTATGATTACACCTTCTCGGTTATAAATTCTAAATGGCCCATCAAAAATGCCCATTTTATAGGTAACTTCTCTTTTTAATTTAGACTCTTTATAATAAGTTCTTTTAACTCCATCTAAAATCCCGTTGGAATAATTCTCCCATTTCGTAGTGTCACCATTTTTTTTGAAATAGATTTGTTTACCGTGTTTTTCGCCTAAATAATAGTTCATTTCCCAGGCTAAATACTCTGTACTATCATACATAAAAAGCCATTGACCAGATTCTGCACCTTGGATATAACTTCTCACAACCTGTGGACAACCTGACTCATAATAGGCTGTGTCAATTCCATTTGTCTTTCCATTCACAAATGTTATTCTTCGAGCTAGAACACCATTCATATGACAAGTTTCGCATGTACCTGTGTAAGGTTTCCCTGAATCGTCAGCATTTGCCATGTCTTTGTTGTTCAAATAAACAATGTCAGATTCTTGGTCATAATCAAGTCGATCATTGCAATCGATCACACCAGCAAGTTTACCACACTGCCATTCTGCATACCTTCTTGTCTGAACACGTTCACCTTGAGCATCTTTCACAAAATAGCACGAATCTTTCTCCAACAAGTCATCAATTTGTGCAAAGGTGAATTGTGTTGTAAAAGCAAGGAAAAATAATACAATAAGTTGTTTCATATTTTTAGTTTTATCTTTATAATCAATTATTGTTCCGATTGAAGTTTAATCAACTCTTCTTTCATTTGAGGAGGTATTGAAATAGACTTTTGATTTGTATTATCATATCCAACTAAGATGGATTTACCTGTACAACAAATGTTACCATCAACGGTTAAAGAATAACTCAATGTAAAACTTTTGTTACCAATATGATCGACTCTCATTCTAATTTGAGGAGAATCTGTTAATAAAACGGGTCGTTGGTATTCAATTTCATTTTTAAGGAGTATAATTCCATCTTTATTCCAGTCCCATTCACGATTTAGCATGTGCTTAAAGTAATGCATCCGTGTAATTTCAAAATAACTAAAATATACAGCATTATTTACATGTCCCATGATGTCAATATCTGCAAAACGAACTTGTATTTTTATAGGTTCAATCATTTGTCTAATTTTTCAAAAGATGAATTATTGCTTACAAATTCAGGTACAATTACTTTCATTTTTCTAACAATTTCTTCATTATTCTGTGATGAAAAGAGTTTTATTAACTCATTAATTCTATCTATTTGCGAAGCATCTTCAGCGCGTACTTTTGCACGCAAAATTTGATTGTGGTGCGTAGGAAGAGTATTTTCTTCTTCTGCTAAAAGTTCTTCATATAACTTTTCTCCTGGTCGTAGTCCTGTAATTTTAATTTCAATATCTCGACCTAACTCTAAGCCACTTAATTTTATCATTTTCTTTGCTAAGTCAATTATTTTAACAGACTCCCCCATGTCGAAAACAAAAATTTCACCACCTTCTCCCATTGTTCCAGCTTCGAGCACCAACTGACAAGCTTCTGGTATCGTCATAAAGAAACGTGTAACTCTCTCGTCTGTTACGGTTAAAGGTCCTCCTTGGTCAATTTGACGTTGAAAAAGAGGTATTACAGAACCATTCGAACCTAAAACATTCCCAAATCGAGTTGTAATAA
>Ga0256845_1003691_pt1 | contig 10235 bp, 10 predicted proteins | sample RiftiametaG_FD_189101 | JGI IMG/M metagenome (GOLD analysis project Ga0256845, IMG submission 189101) | Tube worm associated microbial communities from hydrothermal vent at the East Pacific Rise, Pacific Ocean - Riftia | ecosystem: Host-associated > Annelida > Integument > Unclassified ... | reverse complement strand
CGGTTTACGCATAAAGAATACTGTGATTTTGTGAAAGAAGCGACTGGTTTACTCGAGGAGTATATCGAGAAATCCGCTTGGGAATCACCCTCTTTTTGAGGGAATCACCCTCTTTTTGAAAGGAATAATATGACTAGGGACGATTTAAACGAGGCGATGGTTAAGATATGTGGCTCGAAACGTGGCGCCAATATTGTTATCGACGCTGTTCAGACATTCGATAGTTTGGCCACTGCGGTGTCGCGAACGATGGCGCGCAAACATTTACTGCAATCTGGCTGTATTGATACAGAGGCGATGATCGCGCTGATTATATGCGAGAAGATTAGCCCAGACCTAATGCGTGGTTATATAGACATGCAGCGTATCAGCCGGCCTTATCTCTTTGAGAAGGAGGACGGATGCGTAAAATAGAATGTAAGGAACGGAAATGTAAGGCGCGGTTTTACCCGTTACCTAAGAATAAAAAGTATTGCTCAGACGCGTGCCGTAAAAAAGACGCGTATAGACGGAAGGCTAAAAATGGTTAAGGACAGAATGGGATTCATAGGCGGCTCTGATATCGCCGGCATCATGGGGTTAAGCAGGTGGCAGACACCCTTATCGGTATGGGCTAAGAAGACCGGCAACGATGTGCGTGATGACTACATGAATGAAGCCATCGAGATGGGTATTGATCTCGAGGATTTTGTAGCGAAGAAGTTTTCACAACGCACGAATCTTAAGATGAGGAGAGACGAACGGGATTTTACCCACAAAGACTACCCTTATATGAAGGCTCATATCGATCGCTGGATCATCGGTGGCATGGTCTTAGAGTGTAAGACCTGCTCGGCGTTCAAAGCGAACGAATGGGATGGGGACGGCATCCCTAGGGAGTATTATCTACAAGTGAATTGGTACTTAGGCATCCTTGAACAGACGGAAGGTTATTTTGCGTGCCTCATCGGTGGCCAGAAGTTTGTAACCAAAAAAATGACTTTCTCGCAAGAGCTATTTGATACGCAAGTCGATTGCGCTATTGATTTTTGGGAAAATTATATCTTACCTAGTACGCCACCTATCGCGATGGAGGGGGATAGCGATGTTCTTAAGAGAATGTTTAGCGAGCATACCGACACGATACGCGTTGTCGATGCTTTGGTTGAGCCGGAATTGATGGATTTGGTCACGACAAAGGTTTTCTTAGGCGAGGAAGCTAAGCGTATTAAGGCTGAAAAAGACGCGGTCGAGGCAAAGATCAAGCAGGCTATTGGAGGCGACTTAGGGTTTAAAATTGGCGCGTATACGATGACATGGAAAGAACAAGAATCTAAGCGCGTTGACACCCAGAAATTAAAAGACGATGGAGTTTACGTAAATTACATCAAGAAAACAAAAAGCCGTACACTACGGCTATCAAAGAAAGGTAAAAAATGAATAATCCCCAAGAGTTAATTAAGCAGGTTTCAAAGCCTAAGGGTATCCGCCAGATGATCGAGTCCGCGCAAATGGAGCTAGGCAAAGCGCTGCCCGATTCAATGAGCGCCGAAAGGTTTACGCGTATCGCGATGACGTGTGGTAGGCTTAATCCCGAGCTATTTGATTGCACGCCGGAAAGCTTTATGGGCGCGCTATTTACTTCCGCGCAGCTTGGCATCGAGCCTATCGCGGGTCACGCCTACCTAATCCCATTCTCTAACAGCAAAAAGGTTGGCGGTAACTGGGTTAAAAAGAAAGAGGTGCAGTTTATCTTAGGGTATAAGGGGATCGCTGCATTGTTTTACCGCCACGCAAAAGCGATGTCTCTAAACTGGGGGGTTGTTAGGGAAAACGATTTCTTTGATTTCGAGCAAGGTTCGTCAGCGTTTCTTCGTCATAAGCCCATTTTAAAAGATCGCGGTGAAGTGATGGGGTATTGGGTGATGGCAAAACTATCGGGTGATGCGGAAATATTTCACTACATGGGTGTTGACGAGTGTATGTCGCACGGCAAAAAGCATTCTAAGACGTTTAATAAGCGAGACGGGCAATTTTATGCATCGTCTCCTTGGGCAACAAGCCCCGATGCAATGTGCCTAAAGACGGTGCTCGTGCAGTTATCCAAGCTATTGCCTATCTCAATCGATCTACAGCGTGCTATCGATGCCGACGAGACCAGCAGGCAGCCTCGTAAAAAGATAGAGAACATGCTTGATGTGCCAAGCGAGACCAACTGGCTAGAGGAGCCAGAAGATGTTTCCCCGCCGTCCGCTTTGATTGATGAAGCATGAAGCCGTTGAAATCATTCCCGTTTTTCTTCCAGTCTTTTTTGGCGGATACGGCACACATGAATAGCCAGCAGGTTGGTATTTTTATCCAACTACTTTGCCACCAAGCGAATCGGGGTGCGATTAGGGTTACGCATTTCCGAGACGCTTGCGGTGAAGATTACGATTGTTTAAGTGAGATGTTCATATGTGATGATGATGGTTTTTATAATGAGGATTTACGCGGATCGATCGATAAAAAACAGCAATACTCAAAATCCCGTAGCGATAATAGAAAAAAGAAGCCTCAAAAACAAGGGTTGTTAATAGATGTTTCGCCAAAGAAAGTGACGCGAATGTCAAAACCAACAATAGAGGAAGTGACGGCGCTTTTCAAAACCAAAGGATTCGAGGCCGAGGCGGTCGGATTTTACAATTTTTACGAGTCAAACGGATGGCGCGTAGGCAAAAACCCCATGAAAAAATGGGCAGCAGCAGCAGCTAACTGGATAAGGAGCAACACTAATGGCAATACCGACAGAGGATTTGCGAAAAAAGTTTATGGAATTGTCCCAGAAAAAGGAAAATATAAAGACCTGCACAAAATGTAATCAGAAAATACCCGTGGGTAAACAAGTTTTCGACGGTGATACTTTGATGTGCCAGCCATGTAAGGACGCCGCTAATTTTGACCGTAAAATCAAGCGTGATGTTTCTAAGTTATATGAGATAATCCCAGAACGATACCGCGATTACATGAGCCAAACGATACCGGATAGGTATTGCGGTAAGAATGGTGCGTTTATCTTTGGCGATGTCGGACGAGGCAAGACCTGTTTAGCTTTGCAGATAGCGCTACGGGCGGTCAAGGCCGGCAAGGGTGAAGTGCATAGGACTAATTCATCCTCGGCTATGGGCATCCTACGGGATTTTAATAGCCCTAATCTCACTAGGACGATGGAGATTTACAAAAACATACCCATCCTTATTTTTGATGACCTAGGAACGGAAAAGCAAACAGACTACTCGAACGAGAAGATATACGATATTATCAATTACCGTAACGAATGGAAGAAATTCACAATCATCACATCGAATATGGATTTAGAAAACGTGGACGACCGTATCGCTTCACGGATCGCGCAAATGTGCGTCATAATTAAACTAGACGGTACAGACAGGAGAGTCCCGAAATGAGTAAAAAGAAACTAAGTGTGGCGGCTTACAAACGTAAACTATGGAAAGTGTTTGGTGAGTATATCCGGACACGTGACACGGTCGCGGGATGGGGTGAATGTATCTCATGCGGGAAGCGTGTGCGATACCCCAACGGACGCGGTGACTGGCACGCTGGCCACTACTACGCCAGAACAAACTATTACCCATCGATGTATTTTAATGAGGAAAATGTAAACGGGCAATGTCGTCACTGCAATACCTATTTAGAAGGCAATAAGCAAGGTTACGCGGAAGGCCTCAAGAAGAAGTACGGCGATGATGTGCTAGACCGCCTTAAACACCAAGTGGAGACGCAAGAGGAGGAAGAGGAAATCCACTACCCTTCACTCATCGAATACTATATATCGATACGCCTACAGCTGGATTAACCAGAGAATCTGGATTAACCAGAGAATCTGGATTCACCAGAGAATCTGGATTCACCAGAGAATATTCCGGATCATAGCGAGCAGTGAGGATAACCCCAGAACGACCGATGTCCGTAGCCAAAACTTCTTCGCCTTTTCTGATTGTTCAAGGCGATCAACCCTAACAGTTAAGCCTCTCTCTGGCGTACCATTGCCAGTGATGAGGTTTTTTGTTTCCCGAATCTCCATCCTTAACGGCTTCAATTCTTCTCTTAGGATTTCTCTTAATTTATCAGTCATCGTGGACTCCTTAAATTACTTCGATTGTAACACTTGCGTAAATCTCAATTTCAAGATCTGCGAACGTGGAAGGTAAACCCCTACCGTTAGCCTTGGCTATCTCGGTGATTGACTGTAGCTCAAACTGGTGGTTAGCGCCATTAGGGATAATAACGGTGAATTGGCTATCTTGGTTTAATGCGACACCACCCGTATCCATCGTTGAACCAAGCGCAACCGTGGTGGTCGTTGTTATATTGCGTAGTCTTGTGCGATGAGATTCTACATTATTACAAACACCATAGCCAGAGACGCGATAACGCACGCCGTTTGCGAGCCTAATTTTATTGCCAGTTATCGTAACGCCATGCGTCCCATCTTCGCCTATTTTTGTTGTAATTGTGCGAGTATTTACACCAATAGCAACGCTTCCGCCAGCAACACCAGTCGCGGCCGTCTCGGCGTATGTCACATACGCGCCCATATTCGCTAACCTGCCTTGGAGAGCAGCGATCTGGCCTTGTGCGGTTGTCATGTCAACCTGCAATAAGGTTACTTCGATATCAAGCGCAGCCAAATCACTTGTCACCGTCATAAGAGACTCATCTACTTTGGTACGCTCGTAAACCCCCGGCGCCGTGCAGAACGAAACCATCGCGGTATCTGTCTCAAAATACAAATCCCCAACGGCTGGCGCTGCCGGTCGATCCGCTAATATTCCCCATGCCATTTTCCCCAAATACGATGTTGATGTTAATAGACCCCAGTTTAAATCTGTCCCGTCATTGGTAAGATATCTACCCGATTCAAGGCGCGGGAATTCAGTGACAGACGATACGTTCACCGGCTTAACTAAGGATCGATTAACTTGCTCTTGGAGCTGCTGGATCATCATCGTGAGGTTATCTAGATTACTCTCAAGTGTTTCGGCCTTGAGGTTATCTGTGTCGATATAATCGCTCCCCTGTTTTTCCTCGACAGTTCTAATAATAATGATCTGTTTATCGGCGGCCGGCGCTGCTCCTGTGAGTGTTACTTTACCGCCACTAGAATCACCCGTGCCAATTACCGTATAGTCGATAATCTCACTCAAAAGGGTTGTTGTTCCGTTGATCGTGTCGAAGATATAAACCTTCAAGTCGGAAGACTTAAGGAATAGATACGGAAAATTAAACTCAACAACAACACTATCGCCTACGAAAACTGTTTTATTTAAGGTTGTTTCAATCATTTTATCGCCTTGTCATATTGTTTAAGGAAATTAGAAGCCTCAAGCGTCTGTAATTTTTCCAATTTATTGATAAGAGTAAGCTTCTCTTGGCCTTCCATATCACTGCGAGTGACATAATCTATCTCTTTGTTCCATTTACTAAATTGCCTCGTCAGCTTCCCAGCTTGCTTGGCAAAGTCTATTTCCACTTCGTGTAGTTTAACATATTTAGGCGTTTCTTTATCGCCGTCTTTACGCATTGTTGATGCCGTTCTCTGGATTTTCCGCAATTGCTCGGATAAATCCCTAAACTCGACCACCGATTTAGAGTATGAGCCTTGGACGCGTGGAGCCAAAAACCTTTGCAGGAAAGGCATACGGCCTAAGTCCGACGGCCTAGCGTAAACCTTCTCGCCAGCAGATTCCTTGATGCTATTGGTCACCGCGTTTGCAACAGGCATCACGTATCGGCTGGCTCCTGGGATGAAGCTTTGGATGGCGTGGTCGATGCGTGCGGGTGATATATTCAACTTGTCCCCGACAAATTTACCCGCATCTGTGGATCCGCGATTGGATTGCTTGCGTGGCTCTAGGTCTTTTTTGTATTTAGACACAATTGATCGATCTTTGAAGAATGAGTAATTCGCGCCTTGCTCGACTAGGAATTTCAATGCTGGCGGTAGCAGCCCCCCTGCGTCTGTGAATGGAACCATTTGATCTAAAGTCCCTTTTACCCACCCGTCCATCGCGCGCGGGTCTTCTTTTAGCGTGAAGTCAACGAATCTTTCTACGCTTGTTGCGAATATGGCTCCTAGCGCGTGTGGTTTGGGGAAGAAGAATATTTTTTCTCCCACACGAACGGGGAAATACATATCCGTTTTCCATCGCGGAAGGTTTTTGATTTCCTCGTCGTCCCAGTTTAGCCAAGCAATCGTCATCGCCGGCACGGTCAGATACATGAGAGATTTAACCGTTGTGCCGATCGGGTTATCTTTGAATGACCTGCCTGTTTTTGTGATACCTTGGATACTCGCGTTTAAGAACGGGATAACGCTTAGCGTGACCTGCCACTTGTCTGATCCGCGCGATCCAGATCCTCTTACCCCAAAATCCATGGTTTCACGGCTATCAAATGCAGCCTGCTGATCGCTGTTACCTTTCCTTTTCGACGCGATAAATGCGCCAAGCTTTGTCATCTCCTCTGAAAACTGCGCCATCTTCTCTAAGTTATCAATGATATTCATTCGCTTAAGCAAGTGCTTTTTACCGGCTAACTCACGATAAGCGTTTTTCATATTGTCGCCGGTCGTCTCGACAAGGCTAGAGAAACCAGCCCCAGAGGCGATCCAGCGTTGGTAAGTATCGCTCTTGCGGATGATATGAGAGGCAGCTAATACAGGGTCGATAAACGGCCTAAACCCGATCTCACTTTGTGTGACGGTGCTTATTTGGTCTTTGAATAGGTTAACCACCCAGAAGTCTGGAACCATTGTAATCGCAGCACGCATACCCCTTGCGATCGCTCGGTTGACTCTCCAGAAAACGCTTAACTCCACGTCTGTTTTATCTGCTAGCGCGGCAAATAACTCATCGCTCACCTCAATAGCTTTGGGGTCGCCATCGATAAAGAGTGGTATCACGTTGTTTCGGTTGTTTAGCTTGGGTTTATGTTTTCGTAGCTTGTTAACCTTCTTTTGGGCAGACGCTACTTTCCGAGAGAGCTTAACAACGCTATCGCCCTCTTTGCTGGCTTCTAACTCGGAAATCAATGATTCTAATTCAAATTCAGCCTCATTTATTTTAGCCTCATCACCGGTAAGCTTTTCGTCAGACCGCGGGATACCCTTGTCTAGCTTGTTGATCTCTTTATTTAATTCTTTTTCTACTTTTTTTTGCTTATCAATATTCTGCTTAAGCTTCTCGATCTCTTTGATATTGTCCGCAATGCCGTACTCTTGCTCGATCTGGGCTAATTCTTTTTCCGCCTCCTCTAGTTTTTTGGATAAATCATCACGCTCTCTTTGATTATCAGCGATAGATTTTGTAAGCGAGCTGGATTTTTTATTCTTTGTCGCGATCCTTCTAGATAGAGAATCAATCCTTTTACGTAAATTGGGATCATTATCTTCTTTTGCTTTATTATTAGCCTCTAAAATCTCCGCGTTAAGTTTTGATAATTCCGTATTATTTGCGTCTAGCTGATCAATCATCTTCGGCTTGCGGTTATCCAGCGCATTAGCTTTGCTTTGTAGCCGCTTAATCTCCCTCTCTAGCTCTGTGATATCATCCTCTGTCTTAGACTCCTCTATCTCATCCTCTAGCCTTTGGATGTCCTCCTCGGATGTGGCTATGTCCTCCTCGACGTCTGAAAGTTTATCGTCTAGTTTGTCAAATTGCCCCTCTTGCTTGTTTAGGTCTTTACTGTTTTTTCGCTCATTCCTTTTTAGGCGTGTGATATCGCGCTTGAGAGATTGTTTTTTTCTAACCATCTGCTTAAGCTCTGTCGCGCTTGGTTGGCCGGCGATTTCCTCTTGCAATGCTTCGATCTCGGCCGTTTTCTCTTCTATCTCAAGCTCTTTACCCTCCACCACGCGGACGTATTCGGGTAGGTATTGGGCTAGGTCATACAGAGAACGTAGCACGTTATTACGGGCAGCCTTACCCATAATCTCCCGAACATTACGTTCAGTGTTGTACATCACATGCTCTACGTTGGTCGTACCATCGCTGATTCTTATAATATCGGCGTCTACCTTTGCGAATTTTCCGCCGGTAACTTGCCTGTTAGATTCTGGCGCTGGCTCATTGATTGCACCCCTAAAGGTAACGTGATGCTTGTTTTTGCTCGTGATATTGTCGTATGATTTTTGCGATATCAAACCAGAATCTACTTGAAGTTTGTAAATTCTAGAATTAAATGCATAAAACCTTTTTGCCGTGTCGTTAAACACTTGATACTTCTCTTGATATTTCTCTTGCAGCGCTAGGATTGTCTGTTTAGCTCTTTCAATCGTATCGTCGTCTGTCTTGACTTCTTTCCTGTCTTGCAAATCCTCTAAGATACGGGTTGCGATCAGGTAATCGCTAAAATCCTTCTCTCTAGCATCGATATTCCCTTCGACCGATTGGATTCCTCTTTCAAATTCTTGGATAATCGGGCTTAATCCTTCCCCTGTCCATTGCGTGTCGCCCTCCTCGTCGAATGTGAAAGTTTGCAAATGCAACGCTTGGTCTGAACCTCTACCAATACCCAGTGTTAGCCTCACTAAGACTTGCAGTTTTTGCTTAGCGGTCGGCTCTTTCCCCTCGGCTTTCATTCTTTCAATAGCCCTTTTCGAGGCCTGTTCGATCGGAAAATGCTCGTTTTGGCGCTTGCGGATGACGCGGTCTAACATCGTCGATTCATCTTTGATGGGCTCTTTTCTTAAATCGTCCCGTAACTTTTCAAGCTCTTGGATATCCGCAAGCTTCCCATCCCGCTGTAGCTCGCTTAGTTTCATGACATACGCGTTGGCTTCCTCGCGCGTCAACCCAGACGCTTCGATCTTATTGATCAGTGTTTGCGTTGCGATAGAGCCACCGCCCATAACGGAAAACGCCCCAAGCTCAACGAGTAGCTTATCTGAATCCGGAAAAATAGCTTCCATCGCTTTGTCGTAGATTGACATATCTCGATTGTCAACACCCGTAACGGCTCGTAAAAAGTCGCCTACACGCTCCTCACCCATCTCTGCTAGGACACCGTGGTATCCATGCTCGCGTAAGACTTTCTTAAACCTACCGTGTGGCAGGACTTTAGTAGCTGTCTCGACGAACTTATCCGCGAATCCCTTGGGTAGTCTACCTTTGAATTGTATGATCTTCTTGGCCGCTCCCGTGCTAGATAAAGCCGCGCCCACTCCCTCTAACGCGGGGTTAATAAGCGTCTCCCCTAGTTTTTCAGATAGAACCTCGATCATTAAATCGCCGACACTACGCATAAATGTCGTAGACGGTGCTTCTTTGATCTCTTTGATCAGCGCCACACCCTTGTCCGTTAATTGCACCCCTTGGTTAAGTCTGTCTTTATAATACCCCGCCGGCACACGGGCGCCCATTACGGCAGATTGTGTGATTGTTTTTCCGGTATACGAAGCCGCTTTAAGCAGACCCTGTATTGATCGACGTTCAGCTACAAGCTTGCTTGCGCCAATAGCAGCGCGCATCCTTCCCAGCGCCCAGCGTCCAGAGGCCTCCGCCCCCACAGCTGCACCCCCTTTAGCAGCCTCCCCAAAAAGCTTGCCCGCAACCTTTCCACCTACTTGAAACTCCATCATAAACGCTGGCGCGGAAGCTACAACCTCCGTCACTTTGCCCCAAAAAGTCTGCCCCCTAATCTGCATTTCCTCTTGCTCCTTCATGAATGGGCGAAGCATATTCTCATCATCTAAACGATCTTTGTTATCAGAGTAGTCGTCTGCCAATAACCTTTCATAAGCCGAATTTACCCCCGATAGCTCGATCGACGAATAGATTGACCCGAAGGGTAGAACTTCCGAGTACCCCATTTTACCGAATGATTCTATTGGTCCCATCGGCCCTTTTTTTCGGTAAGCTTCACGCTCTTGATCCGTAGAGACAAACAACGATTTCGTGTCATCTTGCTCAATAAGCTTTGCGCGTATCGGCTTTTGCTTTTTGACCTCATCAACATCGTATGACTCGCCTGTTAGTTTTGCGTTTGACCTGTCTATCATTTTATCCCTTTCTCACGCCGTCAACAGGCATACTCTCTTGTATTTGTTTATCTAACTGCTTTTTCTTTTTCTCGCCCCTTAGTCGTTTACCCGTGATGTGCCAATTTTCTGGGAAGTATACGCCTTCCTCCATTCTTCCGTTTAGCTCATACTCTTGGATAACAACATTCTCGTAACGATCGCCCACTAGGATGGT
>Ga0256845_1003690_pt1 | contig 10235 bp, 11 predicted proteins | sample RiftiametaG_FD_189101 | JGI IMG/M metagenome (GOLD analysis project Ga0256845, IMG submission 189101) | Tube worm associated microbial communities from hydrothermal vent at the East Pacific Rise, Pacific Ocean - Riftia | ecosystem: Host-associated > Annelida > Integument > Unclassified ... | reverse complement strand
GGGTCTTTAGCACCAAAAACAAGTCTTTTAACCCTTGCATGAATAATAGCAGACATGCACATAATACAAGGCTCAAGTGTAACATAAATACTTGTATTTATCAGCCTGTAATTTTTTAAATTCTGCGCTGCCATTCTCAATGCTATAATCTCTGCATGGGCAGTTGGGTCATTAAGTGTTATCACTTTGTTGTGACCCCTTGCTATAATATCACCTGTTTTATTTATAATAATAGCCCCAACAGGTATTTCATTATTTAAAGCTGCTTTTTCTGCTTCAATAATCGCAAATTTCATATAATCAATATCTGTTTTCATTTATATACTTATAATAATGTTTTTGTATCAGGTCAATTGATTTGAGGAAATTGATTATTATAATTTTAAAATTGCTTTGTCAAATTCCTGTCTGGAAATATTATAATGATTTAATCTGTTAACTAGTTGTTTTGCATTGGCATAACCGATACGCAATAGTTTGCCAAGATTTTGCCTTCTTTTTACTGCATCTGGTGTGCCCATCAAGCGGTTAACCCTTAAGTCCTCAATAGAGAACAGAGTTGTTGATTTTGTTTCCAGGCATTTTGATTTTTTGAGAGCGTCAATAATGTCGTAAGGCTTTGCATTCTCAATGCCTATATTATCTTTTTTTCGGGCTTCATCTTTGCTTAGGAATGCATTTTTGCACCCTGATATTTTTTTATTGATTCGTTTCCTTATCAGTTCACCTGCTGTGTCAGGATCAGTAAAAATAATCACTCCTGTTTTTTCATTTGCCCATTTGATTTGTTTGAATGTATTTTTGGAAATGCAAAAGCCATGGGTGATAATCACTTGTGCATTAACTGCATGCTTTATGGCACTGAGGTCATCTTTGCCTTCAACAACAATTGTTTCTTTTATTTGAACAAGATTATTTGTATTTTGTTTTGCCATATTCTTTACGTATACCATATTGGATAAAAAACAGGGCGGAATAATATGAGAAAATAATAAAGTATAAGCTTTGATTAAATGGTAATACAAATTTTGAAATTGCAATAATGGAATCTGAAAATACAAATAAAGATGCTCCAATAAGTATATACGGGGATGGAACATCTATAAAACAAGCACTGATCCCCATTATTCCGATGATGAACATATAAGCTGTTACAGGTATGAGAAGAGAGCCAAGATGTGGAATGATAAAAAAAGAAAGTATACCAAGATAAATAAAAACCAGGCAAGCTTTAATTGCTTTGGGAAATGAATAATGAAATTTTCGAGCAAACACCAGGGAGAAAAAAATATGACCAACAAGGAAAGAGGCTAAACCCTGGACAAAATATACTTCTCGATTAATATCAAGAAAAATGTCTCCGCTCATACATAAAAGAAATCCCATGCCCATAAACAAAGCATCAAAAGGTTTTTTTAACATACAAAAGCAACTCATGGAAGCTATGAATGCAGGTAAGGCTTTAATAAGATAGCTATGGGCATAAGGATGAAAGGGCAGGGTGATAAAAAATATAAAAGCAAATACAATAAAACCAATATTTATTTGTTTTTCCATTATCAACAATAATCCTTTAGAGCTCAATCAAAATAGATTGAGCTCTTTGATTAATTTATAAATTATACATCAAATTGGGCAGATAAAGGATGATCTGGGGAAATATCATAAGAATGGCAACGCCAATAATTACAGCAAGAAGGAATGGGAAAATTCCTTTAAAAATAGATTCTAACCTGATATCATCCAGGATGTTTTTTGCAACACCATAAACAACATAGACATTGATTCCCACAGGAGGAGTGATAACTCCCATTTCAGTTACCATAACTATTATAACTCCAAACCAGATCGGATCATATCCAAGGGTCTGAACAACCGGAAAAAAGATTGGCACAGTCAATGTGACAAATGCCAGGGCATCCATAAAACAGCCGCCGACAAAATAAATAAAAATAATAACTGCCATGACCAGAAAAGGTGCCATGTTTAAACCACTTACCCAGCCTGCAATCTCAAAAGGGATTCTTGTTATGGCAAGGAATTTGCCAAAAATAACTGCTCCTGCAATGAGCATCATTACCATACACGATGTCCTGATGGTCTCATATAAAGATTTGACAAAACCTTCCCAGCTTATTTGTTTTCTGATTATTGCAACAAACAGAACAGAACAGGCACCAATAGCTGCAGCTTCTGTGGGTGTAAACCATCCAACAAAGATACCGCCAATAACAATGGTAAAAATTATTAATGTTTCAAATAATCCGATCAAGGCTTTTAATTTTTCTGCCCAGGTGAATTTTTCACCGGCAGGTCCTTGTTCAGGCTTAATTGTGCAAATAATATAAATGGAAACAATAAATAATATTGTTACTAAAATGGCCGGAAAAATACCAGCTACAAAAAGAGCACCAATTGATTGTTCAGTCAGGATTCCATAAATAATGAGTACGACACTTGGTGGCATGATCATGCCAATGCCACCTCCAGAAGCTACCGAACCTGTAGAAAGCTCATTATTATATCCGTATTTTTTCATCTCCGGCAACCCAACAGTTGCCATGGTGGCTGCAGTAGCAGGGCTTGAACCGCAGACAGCTCCAAAAGCAGTACATGCAGAGACAGTTGCCATGGCAAGACCGCCTCGTATATTTCCTAAAAATTTATATCCGGCATCATATAAGCGACCGCTTATTCCTGAGTTAAATGCAAGTTGTCCCATAAGAATAAAAAGCGGTATGGTAGTTAAATTATAGTCTTCAAAGACCACATAAAGGCTTCTTGACAATAAAACAAGGCCTGTCTCCGGTGTTACCATCACACCAAATCCAACAAATCCAACTATTGCCATTACAAAGGCAATGGGCATCTTTGTTAGAAACATTGCTATCATTATTGCAATACCTATTAATCCAATTACAGTAGGAGTCATTTTTTTTAATCTCTTAATTTAATAATGTTGTTGATAATGCTTTGTAAAATAGTTAGTGAAAATATAAACAAACCGAAACTTACTGCGTACATGAGCAGATAAACAGGAAATCCAAGGTTCATTGATACTTCACCTGAATGATGTGTGTCCATAGCATAAAGATACATTTGCCATGTTGCAAGGCTAAATAGAATAAAGGATAAAAATTGTGTGAATATAGTTATTGCAGTTTGAGATTTTTCAGGTAAAAGGCGAACAAGTATTTCTACTCCTACATGACCATCAATTTTATGTGTATAGGGCAAAGCACCAGCAATGGTAAGCATAGCCAGAAATCCAACTATTTCTACGGACCCGAAAACAGGGTGTCCGAATTTACGACCTACAACATCTACAAAAGTCAAAAACATCATTGAAGCGAGACTGACTGCACTAATAACTTTTAGAAGATCTGAACATTTATCTAAAATTTTAAAAATATAACCCATAGAAAAAATCCTGACAATTTAAATAGAATTTTAAAAAATGACCGGATAAGATTTAAGTTAGCCGGTCATTTTTACAATTATTATATTATAATTATTTCATTGATTTTTTTATGAAATCAATGACTTTTTGCCCGTTAATACCTTTAGATTTTACTTTTTTAACATAATTTGTAAAAACTGGTTTTACAGCTTTTGCCCATTTAGCAGATTCTGCATCAGACATGCTTATAACTTTGCCACCTTGTTTTTTAAAGAAGGCAAGACCTGCTTCGTCACTTTTGTCCCAAGCTTCGCCATGTTTTGCAGCAAATTCTTTATTTAAAGCAGTTATAATTTTTTGATTTTTCTTGGAGATTTTATTCCATTTGGCCTTGTTCATGAATACGCCAAAGGTTGTTGTATAGGCTACAGAATAACTTTCAACCACATAATGAACAACTTCACCAAGTTTCCATCCCTTATTTGATTCCAGAGGATGAACCGATCCGTCAACAACGCCTTTTTGAAGCATTTGATAGCATTCTCTCATGCTTTTTGGAACTGGAGTTGCTCCAAGAGCTTTGGCAACCAATGCACTATTACCGGTTCCTCTGATTTTTAATCCTTTAAGATCAGCCATGCTGTGTATTGGAGTTTTTCTAGTATGGATAAGTCCTGGTCCATGGGCATGAACAAACATTACTTTTGTGTCAGAGAATTCTTTTGGATTGAATTTGTTTAACACGGCATTGGCAACTTTTGTAGCCTGAACACCACTTGAATAACCCATGGGAAGATCAACAGCTTCCATTACAGGAAAACGCCCTTTAGTATATGCAAGAACAGTCATGCCAATATCAGCTAAACCTGTTACTACTGCATCATAAGTCTGAGGTGCTTTTACAAGAGTTCCACCAAAGAAATATTTAATTGTAACTTCACCATTAGTACGTTTTCCAACTTCTTTACACCATTGTTCTGCAAGCTTGCTCTGGATATGAGTCGGTGGGAAAAAATTAGCATAGGTTAATTCTGCGGATGTTGCTGTTTGTGTGAATCCAAGTGTAAAAGTGATGCAAAGACATGCAGCTAAAAGGCCAAAAAATAAACTTTTTTTCATATACCCTCCTGATTGTTACGCTTGATTTTAGTTGTAATAAGTATTTTTATCTACACTTTATTTCAATTTGCTAAGTCTTCACCTCCTTTCAATGGTTCTTTACAGCAATTAATTTTTTAAAATATACAACGTTTGTGTTACAATGTGATTAAATTTCAGCTACGCTTATTATTTGAACAACTATATTTAATATTATTCGATTCTGTCAAGGGAAAAGATATTTTTATTGAACATTAAAAATGTTCTGGTGTAATTCATTGAATGTCAATGCTTTTCAAATTTTTATTATTCATACCATAGCGGAATTTCTAAAGGTAATAAAAAAAATAATGCTTGACTTATAGCTGTAATGTATCTAAAATTTAGCTAATTTTTGGCTGAGAGCCTTATTTATACATAAATTAGTAGCTATAAAGTGATTCCGTGGATGAAATAAAAAAAAACCCTCAAACTGAGTATGAAAATAATTTTCTTTTTTTTGAAAAATCAAAATTTGAGGTTTTAGGAGAAGAGATGATTGAAAAAAAGGTCAATTCAAGTGGGAATAGTGGTCGAATTTATCTGCCTCCTGAATGGATTGGAAGTAAAGTTAAAGTTATTAAACTCTAAATATTAATTTGTTAAAAGAATTTAGGAGGAAAGTATGGGAAAAATTGGAATTATTGGAGTTGGCCAATCTGTTTTTTCAAGGTCATCTTCCGGATCTCTTAAAGAGTTGGCATTTGAAGCTTTTAGAGAAGCGTGCCAGGATGGTGGAATATCTGCAGAAGAGATTGATGCCTCTGTAACCTGTTCAGCTCCGGAATATGATAAACAAAGATCTCCCTCGGCTCTTGTGGCTGAATACCTTGGACTTAAAGGCCCGGCATTTTATGCAGAAACCCTTTGTTCTTCAAGCAGCACCGGAGTTAGACTTGCATACTCTCTGGTTAAATCCGGTCTGCATGATGCAGTCGCTGTTATGGGTGTTCAAAAAATGAGTGAAATTTCATCTGCTCAATCCCAGGAATTAATGGGAAGAGGTACAGACATCCAGTGGGAAAGCCCTTTTGGCACAATGATGCCAGCTTATTATGCTCTTTTTGCCCAGGCTCATATGGCAGAATATGGATTAACCAACGAAGACCTTGCTAAAGTTAGAGTTAAATCTTCAACTTATGGTCCCTTGAATGATAGAGCAGTTTTTAGAAAATCACTTGATCTTGAAACATTGACAAGCCCTGATTCTAAAATGACATCTCCAGTGGCAAGCCCTTTAAGAGTTGGCGATTGCTGTGCTAATGCCGATGGCAGCTCATGTGTAATTGTTGTGAGTGAAGAAAAAGCAAAATCACTTTCTAAAGATCCTGTATGGATACTTGGAGTTGGAGCAGCTATTGATAGTGTTAATCTGGCTTCCAGAGAGAATTTTACATCTCTTCCATCTGCTGTAAATGCAGGAAAAGCAGCTTATAAGATGGCAGGAGTAAGTGCTGATGATATTGATGTGGCAGAGGTCCATGATTGTTTTACTATTGCTGAATTACTTGCCTATGAAGCATTGGGTTTTGCAAAACCAGGGCAGGGCAAAGAAATGATAAAAAACAAAGAAACATATCTTGAGGGCAGAATCCCTGTTAATGTGGATGGAGGACTCCTGTCAAAGGGTCATCCCATCGGCGCAACAGGCGGTTCTCAGATTAGAACAATAGTGAAACAGCTCAGAGGTGAAGCCGGTGAAATCCAAGTGAAAAATCCGGAAATAGGATTGGTTCATAATGTCGGCGGTGTTGGTATTTACGGGAACGTTACTATATTAGGGAGATAAATATATCATGGCAAAAAGAGAAATTGATGACCGTTTTAAAAAGTTTGGCACTGTCAGCTTTACTTCCATAAGTAAGGTAAATGATTTTGTCGATAACCTTGAAAAAGGGAAAGTTATGGCGACAAGATGTCCTGATTGCAATATTTCCTATTTCCCTCCAAGAATCGATTGTCAGAAATGCCTTGGAAATAATAATGAATGGTTTGATACAACTGAGAAAACAGGTACTTTATTAACTTTTTCAAAAATGCAATACGGACCTGTTGGATTTGAGAATGACCTTCCGTATACAATTGCAGTATTGGGATTTGATGATTTTAAAATGTTTGGTCGAATTGATAAAGATGTCCCTGATGATGCAATAAAAATAGGCATGCAAATGAAGGTTTATGCCAATGATATTCAGGAAGATCAGAAAAATTTTGTATTTAAACCAGTCTAATATTAATTTCAAATTTATTATATTAATAGATATGTATTATAAAGGAGAAAATTATGGCAAATGTTCCTGATAAAATTAAGACATGGCAGATGGTTCAGCCATTTTCCAAAGATAGAGAAACAGGAGAAATAACTCCGGGCAAACTTGAAAAAACTGAAATTGATGTACCTGAACTTAAAACAGGTGAAGTCCTTGTTGAGGTTGCAGGATGCGGTGTGTGTCATACTGATCTTGGATACTTTTATCAAGGTGTACCAACTGTAAATAAACCCCCGCTTACCCTTGGACATGAGATTTCAGGTACAGTCGTGGCAGGTGATGAAAAATGGATAGGTAAAGAAGTTATTATCCCTGCTGTTATGCCTTGCAGAAAATGTGACCTTTGTAAAACAGGAAGAGGAAACAGATGTCTTGCCCAGAAAATGCCTGGAAACAGCATGGGTATATATGGTGGTTTTTCAAGCCATATCCCTGTCCCAAGCATTGACCTTTGTGAAGTGAAAAACAGAGGTGATATCCCATTGTCAAATCTTGCAGTGGTTGCCGATGCTGCCACCACACCATTTCAGGCTGCAAAAAGAGCTGATGTTCAGGTCGGTGATAATACAATTGTTATTGGAGTCGGCGGTGTAGGACAATATATGGTACAGATTTTAAAGGCCCTTGGTGCTGATAATGTTGTAATCATTGATATTAATCAGGAAAGACTTGATACAATGTTAAAAAACGGTGGAGACTTTGCCATAAATTCCATGGGTAAAAGCACAAGAGATGTTTCAGGAGAGTTAAAAGCCTATCGAAAAGAAAAAGGTCTTCCAAATCATGGCTGGAAAATTTTTGAAGCAAGCGGAACAAAGCCTGGTCAGGAATTAGGACTTGCATTATTAAGCTTTACAGGCAAGATGATGGTTATAGGATATGGACCGCAAAAAGTTGAATATTCAATAAGCCGGCTTATGGCATTTGACGCTGAACTTATTGGAACATGGGGTTGTTTACCTGAGTATTATCCCTCTGTTTTGAGCATGGTCACAAGCGGTAAGATAAATTTTCAGGAATTTGTTCAGACTAGACCTATGAGTACAATAGCTGAAGCGTTTGATGAAGCCCATAAACAATCTCCAGATAAAAGGATTGTACTAATTCCTGATTTCTAAATTATTAAAGGAAAAATATAATGAAACTTGAAGGTAAAAAAGCCATTGTAACAGGTGGAAGCAGGGGAATTGGAAAGGCAATTGCCTTAATGTATGCAAAAGAAGGTGCAGATGTCCTTGTTAATTATCATTCCAATGATACAGCTGCAAAAGAAACCATTGCTGAAATAGAAAAATTGGGGCGAAAAGGTGTTGCTGTGGCTGCTGATGTTGCAAACTATCAAAGCGCACAGAACATGGTCGAAGAATGTGTTAAACAGCTCGGCGGTGTTGATATCCTTGTGAATAATGCAGGTGTATCAAGACCATCCATGCTTCTTAAAATGAAAGAAGAAGACTGGAATGCCATTATTGATATCCATCTTAAAGCAGCGTTTAACACTTGCCAGGCAGCTGGTCGTCATATGAAAGAGCAGGGATCAGGTAAAATAATCAATGTTATTTCAACTGCTGGTATTTTCGGCACAATTGGCCAGATAAACTATGCATCGGCAAAAGCTGGTATTATTGGTTTTACAAAATCTGCATCCAGAGAACTTGGCAGATATAATATCAATGTAAACATAATATGCCCTGGAATTACAAAAACAGAGATGACAGGCAAATTGCAATCTGATGAAAAACTTCGAAAAATATATGAAGCAAGAATACAGCTTGGCAGATTTGGAGAACCAGAAGAAGTCGCCCCGGCATTTGTTTTCCTTGCATCAGATGATGCAAGTTATATTACAGGTCAGGTATTAAATGTTGATGGCGGATATATAGGATAATAAATTAAATAAAGATATATTTAGGAGGTTGACATGGCTTTAGAATGGATGCCAAGAGATAATGAACCAAAAGATCACACCTTACATAGAGATCCTCATTGGGGTACTGAAGCACCATGTGCAATGTATGAAAAAAAACCACTTACCGGACCAGATGGGAAAGTTGCACAAGGCTTATATGTTGCATGGATTACATTAAATAACCCGAAACAATTTAACTCATATACCACTGATATGGTTAAAGGGGTAATTGCAGGTTTTGAAAATGCTTCTTTAGATCGATCTGTTGTTGCTGTTGTTTTTACAGGTACAGGACCCTATGCGTTTTGCACTGGTGGGAACACAAAGGAATATTCTGAATTTTATTCAAGAAGATGTGATGAATATGGTCAGTATATGGAATTATTTAATCATATGGTTGATTCCATATTAGCATGTAAAAAACCTGTTATCTGCAGAGTTAACGGCATGAGAGTAGCAGGGGGGCAGGAAATTGGTCTGGCATGTGATATTGCTGTATCATCAGACCTTGCAATTTTTGGTCAGGCAGGACCAAGACATGGTTCAGCACCTGCTGGTGGTTCTTCAGACTTTTTACCATGGTATCTGTCCATGGAAGATGCAATGTGGAATTGTGTATCTTGTGAAATGTGGTCTGCTTATAAGGTTAAACAAAAAGGCATGATTTCCAAGGTAGTACCTGTCTTGAAAATTGATGGTGAATGGGTAAGAAATCCAATTATTGAAACTGATAAATATATTGATAATGGTGAAATTGTTTATGGTGAATATAAATCAGGTCAGGCATTAACAGACGGAAAGGCTCTTTTAAAAGCCCATCAGCCAAATGCAGATTTTGAGCTTCTTGATAAAGAAGTGGATAAAATTATTTGGAAATTTGCAAATCTTTTTCCGGGATGTCTTATTAAATCCATTGATGGCATTCGCCAGAAAAAGAAATTTTTCTGGGATGCTTTTAAAAATGATCACAGGCATTGGCTTGCAGCTAATATGTCAGGTGAAGCTTTTCTTGGTTTTGGTGCATTTAATACAAAGAAAATTACAGGTCAAGATACAATTGATTTTATTAAATTTCGACAAAATGTTGCAGAATCAAGAGATTGGGATATGGACATGTTTGCTGAAGTCATGGGAAAACCTAAGGAATAAGCCGGAATAAACAAGTATAGATATAAATTTAATAAATAAGCATTACAACAAAGCCATGGTTTAAAATATTTTTTTTAAAACCATGGCTTTTTATTTTAAGAACCGCTATAAAACTATTTCTTTTTTTTTCGTGAACCTGATATACTATCTAAAATTTGAAAATCTAAATTTGTTTTACTAAGGGAAACTTGTATGGTTCATAAGTGCAATATATTGAAGAATTTTATTCTTTTTATTTTAATTTGCTCTCTATTTTCTTTAACAAGCTGTTCTGCCATTGTTTCGTCAGCTATGTCTGGAATGATGAATAACCTTTCTCTTGCAATACTTAATAATAATGATCTTAAAATGGTTAAAACAGGTGCACCTG